>Ga0315913_1000121_pt1 | contig 48690 bp, 26 predicted proteins | sample MpolsnodulesMG_FD_207736 | JGI IMG/M metagenome (GOLD analysis project Ga0315913, IMG submission 207736) | Medicago polymorpha root nodule microbial communities from Los Angeles, California, United States - small nodules | ecosystem: Host-associated > Plants > Roots > Nodule | place: USA...
TTTTTATTATTATTGTTTTTAACCTTTAAAAATCCAATCTCTACAATCAAACTTTCTTCTAATCATCTCTTAAAAGTCAATCAAATTGAACAACTCCATGTTGGAACGATACTCTATTTTTACTACTTCGGTAAAACCGTACACTTGCGGTTTTGCTCATCAGTAACCAACCATCGAGCATAAAAAAATTAAATCATACTTGAAAAACTTGTTGAAAAATTCGCAACAAAAATTAAGGTTTTTGATTTGGGGTCAGATTTGTTGCGAAGTCTTCATATCTGATACTTGTGAAGTAGTTGCATTTGATTCCAATTCCGTAGAACTTGTTACACTTAAAGCATTCAACAATGTCATTCAGAAAAGAACAAGTCCTTCTTGTCAAGCAAATGCGTAACATTTTCAACAATATCTTTGGTAACCTTACTTTCATTCCTATAAAAAAAAAAACCAAAGAAATGGTACATTTACAAGTCCTATGTATGAATGTGTCAAAAGTAGAGGGGACATTTGAGTAAAAAAATTAGTGTTGGATGTGTCTGTGCACGTGTAAGCTGAATCATAACAAGAAGTTGCAAATAGATTAGAACTGGTGACCAAAGAAGCAAATTGTACGTGCAATTATCGTTTATAAAAAAAAATCAGGCTTTGCTATTCTGTCGTATCTTAAGAAAATAAGAAATGATTCTTCCACATGCAGAAGCGAGTGTATATGCCAAATGAGGACACTTTAGAAGGAAAAGAAGAAACTAAATATCAACAAATGGTCAAAAGGGTATGAGTTAGGTTACGTTTGCCAAAAAATTTCATCGTTCTCTCTAACAGTTACTTTGAATAAATAATAATAAATATTGTTACACCGCTCTGAAAAATATGACAAGACAGTATGGATTTTTACTTGTTATTTTTTTTGTTACTTTGAAATTCTTGTACTTATTATAAATTGTGTTCATTTAGAAAAATTACATTCAATTTCATCTCTTTCTCTTATTTTTACCCATATAATTTTATTCCCTCAATTATTTTTTATTTCAGTATTAATTTGTTATTTAATTTTTGATAATTTTATGATTATATTTTAATTAAAATGAAGTGAAAATGAGATGTTAAATGATGTATCATGTAGATAATGTCACATAGTATCCACATCATTAATGAGCATGTCACGTTATTTTTAGATGAGGGGGGTCATAAATTTTTTTTGACTTTATAAACAGGGGGATCGAAATACTAGTTTTAGAATGCCGCAAGCAGACGACAAACAACACAATACCACAATCAAACGACGAACAACACCACAAAATCAAACAACGCGTACAAAACGACGAACAACACAATGTTGCAATCAGACGGCGAAATCATGAAAAAAAACGATATATATGTGTGAAAACCACTTATTTAAATTGAAAAAAAGAAGAAAATGCATATGAGTGATTCTATGTCAAAAAAGACCTAAAATCTCTCATCATTGATCCTTGATGACGGAAGGAGAAAGAGAACTTAGAAAGAACACATTTTATCATGAATATAAAATGGGCAGCGTTTATGGTGAAGGCTTAATTTTCCCACCATGGGAAAATTGTATCATCACCATTGATGTAATAGCAAAGACTTCAAGGGCATAGATTTTAAAAGAACTACCCAATGGTTCATTACAATTAATGCACCTAATATTTTTTTTAAATCATCCAGTATTTTTATGTATTAAACTCTTCACAAACAACAAACTTAATGCGCTCTCACTATATCTTTGGATCATAATCATTTGAGTTTGGTCATTAGAATCTCAAACATGAGTTGAGAAATATCTTTGATCCAAAACTCACTCATCATACAATTTGTGTTTTATTCTCAAGTATATTCGTTACAATAGTTTGAGAAAAAATAATACGAATCTTTCTTGTGCGAGAGCAAACAATTGTAGAAGTCTGATTAGGTTGATAATATAGAACGCAACAGACTGATCTGGTGTAATCAAGAACATATAGTGACATTCAAAAGTTTCAGATAGCTAGATACTATAGTGGATAAATCTCAAACGAAGTGTGGGGACTGAAAGAATCCTGCTATGGGCGCACAAGATAAATCTCTTGTGTGACCTTCTTACTCTTACTCTTTTTTTATTTTCTACAAACACTACTCACACACTATCACAGTCATAATCTTTGTTAGGCTTATTTGGTCTTTTGATCCCCTAATTAATTTTTCAGTTTTCATTTTGGCCCCACAACTCGTAAAATCAACATTTTGATGCATGTTCTTTCTCTCTGTTATTCAAAAAAGTCTCTGGCCGTTAGCTTTCACCTCAAATGTCTATGGTGGGTCAACCTTAAGAGTGGTCCACCATAAATCCTATTAAATTTTTTGATTTAAATTGTTTGATCTTTTTGTTTTTAAAGAGGACCATTGGATTACGCAGGTCTATTATATCTTACGATGTACCATTAACACCTAATTTTTCTTTCCTTTTCTTCATCTTCTTTCTTCCACCTTTTCTTCATCTTCATCATATATTACGATGTACCATAAACACTCACTCCCAACTGAATTGAAGAAAGTACCCCTTCATGACTTGAGTCACGCTAGGTACTTCCTGCGTGAGTTAACTCGCGCAAAGTTTACTGTTTTTGTACAAAACCCATCAGTCCATACTCCAAGGACCATTTTCTTCCCCTCCACCTCCAAAAACCCAAAAAGTGCGATTTTTTTGGTGAAAATCTTCATTCCAAATCATTGCAAATCGTCAGGAAGCAAGTTTCTACACTCATCAAGCATCAAATATCAGGTAGTGTATCATCTAAACTCACTTGATTTTACTGATTTTTGTGCTTGGTTCGTTAGTTTTGGGAAGAAGGTCGTGCGAGAGTTAACACACGCAGGGGCTAACTTGAGTTAACTCACACAAGAGTTAAGTTGGTGTGGCTTAAGTCATGCAGGAGTAATAACCAATGTGACTTAAGTCACGATGGCGTAATGCTAATTTTTTAAAATTTTGCGCCAATTTTTTTCTTTGTTACCTTGTTGCAGAAGTATTTTTTTTCCTTGTTATTTTGTTATTCAATAGACATAGTGATATGGTTGAAAATATGACGGATGATGACATTGAACTGAAACCAACCATAATTGAAGCTTCCGGCAAAGCTTTCGGCGATGTCATTACCAGATATGGGTCACATTATTTCAACTTGCTGCAATAGAGCCGTTGTTCAATTGGTTTTGCCCAAAAGAGCTATACGTAACTATGTTGTTCAATTGGTGTCGTACCTGCACCAGTATCCGTATTGGGGCTTCATCAGAAAACAAATTGGATAAAGGAAATGGATTTGAACTGAAACTTGTTGTTAATAATCTAAAAAAAATTGACAAAAAATGAAGGTGATGTTAAAGGAGTTATTGGATTGGAGAAGGAAGGAACAATACATAATGTGTAAGCATCTTAGATATAGAATGTGACTATGAACAACAATATGGATTATTCGGGTGATCGCAATTTTTTGTATTGGATTAACGATACTTGAGTTTTGAATTCATGTTGTTGTTCTTGGGTAAAATGGGTAAAAAAAATAGAAGGAGAAAACAATATATGTTTAGGTTTTGTACTTCGGATTTATTATAGATAGATTTGGGGTTTGAGTTTGAAGGGTGCTGATGATGATGCCAGTGATGCAATGGTGTTGATGAAGAAGGAAGTTTTCTTAAATTGATTTTATTATATTAAATTTTTTATTTTAATTATGTAATAAATCAATTGAAAATGACATGGATAATGACATTGCCAAGTAGACACCAACACCATGTCATTAATGAGTGCGGCATATCATTTAAAGAGGAGGGGAACTAGAAAAAACCCAAGAAATGTATATTAGAGAGGCCAAAAAGTTGGTTTTAGAAATGGGAGACTAAAGTTTTAGTTAAGTTAAGACAGGGAGACCAAAAGTGCATCTAATAAGCCTATTATAAATCATTAAAAAAAAAACTATAATGAAATAAAAACAATAAAAATCAACAAAATTAGAAGAGAAAAAATTGAAACATAATATAAAAAGGAAGATTGAGATTTAGGATTGCTTTTTTTTTTTTTTTGTTTGAATGACAAATGTAGATTGTTAGTTATGTTAGTATTTTCTCCTTTGCCAATATTCGAACCTGAACCTTTTTCTACTTTAATCCCTTAGCTCAACAAAATGAGCTACCATCCCTCTGCCCCCGATTTAGAGTTCCTTCTGTTCAACCACTTCCACTCCTTCATCTGTTAAACAGTAAACTCTAAAAAATCTTCAATGGAAATGATCTAGAATAACGATATCGACTTAAACAAAACATTTGTGTATGTCTCTATTATTCTCTCCATGAGGAGTGCCAACACTTTAGGAACGAGTCTCACATAAAGTGACGACACCAACTTGAATTTCATCTAATAAAGGAGGAAGTGTAGGAAAAAAGTGAGTGTTGCTAACATATTTCTTCTTTCCATTTCTATGAATATGTTCTAGCACATGTCCAATAACAGTCAGTCTCTCTCAGTTTATTGCTTTGAAGACCTGAAAGAAAATTGAAGATTGAATGGCTTAGTAAACCATTGTATTAGGAAAACCAAACACTTTGCAAATTAAAATCATCACAGTTAAGAATCTAGGAGCAAGTCAATTATGCAAGTCATCGAGAAAACAAATTCAGCACTTTCCCAATAGGTTGATGAAAATGAAGTGGACAATAATATTGTGCATGCTAAGACTCTTTGGGTGCTTGATAGACTTGTGTCCAACTATGAGAAAAGTTTCAGCAACAACGAGAGCACAAGCTGAAAAAACGGTCCACATAGAAGTTTCATTTACTTAAGCAAATAACCTTAACTACTTACATTACCAACACGCTATAGGATCCGAGACACTGGTAAGATGCAAAGTTTGAAATTGTGGCTGCAGACACAACGTACAATTACATCAATCTTTGATATTAAGGAAAATTGTGGATAAATGGCGTTGGTGTGACACAATTATGATTGTTGTGATGTGGTCAGAGGAGCTCCTTTTAAATGCCATAGTAACTATTTTGTTTATCTTGCATATTTTTTATTGGCGTGGCAAGATGCTTGCATTGAGAATATTGTTGCACAACTTGATATTCCATAGTTTGAAATAAATGGCGTTGCATATTTCAACTATGCTTGCATATTTCAACGCCATTTATTTTTTACGTTGATATTTTTTACGTTGATACAACTTGATTTTTTAACTATGCTTGCATATTTCAACGCCATTTATTTTTTATTGGCGTAGATAAACAATATTCCTATACTATGGCATTTATTTACTGAATGGAATATTATTGTCTCCTTCATCAAATTCAAAGGAGCTCATAGTTAAAAGAGGAAAATGCAGCAGAAGGAAAACTAAGGAGCTCATAGTTAAAAAGAAAACTAGCAACTTGATTGGGAGAATTCAATGCATTACTTACTCTCACAGGAAAATTCTTCCTCAAGCGTATTGATATTCTGAGATTGTTTGCATTTTGGAAAGCCTTCTCTGCAAATCTTGTTGAAGTGTACTTCTCATTTTGTTGATCAATTATCAAGTATCCATGTTTCCTGATTTTACTCCCCTTAAAGCAGAAGGATCGGGGCTTCAACATCAAGCTCTGGTGTCCTTTGAATTTTTCTAAATTCACATGATTAACAAACAGTAATCAACAATTTCAGGACCAAATTCAAGATGAGGTTAACTCTGACTTGTTTTCACCCATAATTTTTATAACATCATTCATCTCCACTAGTGTTTTCTTCTTTTTTGTCTTTGATTAGAATCATTTGTAGACTCTACTTGAGGAGAAATCCTCTTTGAAGAGCATTCATTTTCATCACCACCAACAATAACATTCTTATCAGGCGCATGACATTCGTCCATTTTTTTGTCAATTGGTTCATCATATATGAGATAAACTATTGTCTTCATCACAATGAAACTGTTCCCAAAAACAACAACAATCTCGACTTTGTCACCAGGTACCATATTTGATATCACTCTCTGCCAGTCCTCCCTTTCAAAGGACGATAACGCCTCTCTCTTATAGAGTTGAATGGTGGTCTTTGTGTGATTTATCACCAACACATTTTTAAGGCCATCTGATGTTATACCACCTGGGCTTGAAGAATAGACAATGCACATCATTGTCTTCAAGCTACGTCCTTCCACTTTAGGGACTTCAAAAATTACAGAATTACCTTTGGAGTTGAAAGTTAACCAATTTGGGTAATTATCACCAGGGAGCAAACAACTATCACGCCCATCGACGATCAAATTCTGTAAAAGGTGGAATTATTTGATTTAACAACATATTAATATAATTATTATTTATTTATTCACAAATTAAATATATAATATCCCTTATGAGATTATTATTCGTATTTTTATCAGTCAAAATTACAACAATGATATTTGGACAACCCCATTTTCCAAACTCCCATTCAATTCAACACCTCATTTTCTCCGTCTCTCTCTTTTATTTCTTATTTTTTTTCAATAAAAGGCTAGAGCGGTGCAAAGGCAGCATATGTAATGGTCTGACATTCAAACTATGTTGGCTCCACATGCATTACAAAAAATTATAATCTTTACTGACTGAAACTATGTTGGTTTCTGCCTTCCATTTGATATTTTGGTAGTTCTACCAAGATACTCTCTTTCCAACTCTCTCTCTCTCTCTCTCTCTCTCTCTCTCTAAATTAATGTAGGGGCACCATTTTTGCAATGGATTCCAAATGAAATGATGAGATCAAACCATATGAATGTTAACAGTAAGAAAACAAATGTTGGAAACATAATGTCGGAGTATGTTGGTAGCATTACTCTTGATACTAATGTTTTGAAACTAACAAATTGTATCACTCACTAAGATGTGCACTTGGAAGATTGCAACTACTTTTCATAAAACAAAATTGAAACAATTGATGTCACAACTCTACGTGCTACAACAACAACCAAGCTTTATCCTATGAGTTGGGGTCAGCTACATGAATCAAATACCATCATTCTTAAATCCGGTCACACTCATGCTAATGTAATTTATGTAGTCAGTGACTAAAAGCAAAATTTGTGATGATTGTATGAAAATTATCTATATGTTCATAGAAGATGCTTTATAACTAAATAATATGACTAGGATTCCATTATTTTAATTATTAAGTGTTTATACCTAAAGAAATTACATTATCATATAATAGATGTATTACAGATAATTCAACTACCAAAACTATAAGACATTCCACTAAAAAAAAACTATAAGACATTAAAATGCTTACCTTGTTTTATAAGATTTCTCTCTTCTAATAATGTTTATATGAAAAATATAACTATTGGAAGCATGCAAGAGAGAGGGTGAAACCTGTAAGATCTTCTCTTTGAGAATATTAGAGATTATGAAACTCGTTCCCATTTGAATTAGAAGAGATTTCATGGATTTGTTTGTTGCTGTATCTTCTACTTGACCATGACATTCAATTAGGGAAGAAGTCTTCACATCTGATGCTTGTGATGTAGTTGCAGTTGATTCCAACTCCTTAGAATTTATTGCACTTAAAGCATTCAAAATACTTGTTGCATCTTGTGATAGTTGAAGTTCTGATCCACATTCCAGCCAAAGGCTTTGAAGCTTTGGAAGTACATTGGAAATAGATGATATATCACAGGAGATACTATTTAAAGAAACAAGGGATGACATCCCAGCAGTTGTTTGAAAAGCGGGTGAGAGATTATTTGTTGGTGACATCCAAGACCAAATGATAGAAGGAAACACATCACAGGAGAATCCTTCATATCCACACAGAGAAATAAATCCAATGTTTTTTGACCTTACTACTGAAAAGGGCACTTTTGTTATACCAGTGTTATTTGCAAGTAGAGTGGTTAAAGATTTCATTTGTTCCAAGTCCTCTTCCAACTTGTCAATCATTAAACATCCAGATAGAATGAGAGTTTTCAGAGATTTCAATGTATAGATATTTCTTGGAAGACTACAAAGGCTAATACAATCTTTCAAGTTTATCAAAAGAACTTTCTTGAGATGTTCAATGCTATCGGAAACCTCAGACAGCCTTGGACAATCTTGGAGTACCAGCTTTTCAAGATTAGGCAAGTATAAAAAGTCAGGTGTCCGTGTCAGATAATGAGAATGACTAAGATTAAGAATTTTCAGCTGCTCCATCATCTGCAAGAACAAAGATATTATAGAGAACTTACGGATAAGATAAACAGAAGCAATTACAACCATGAGAGTGATTAGAAAATATTTGTGAGGGCACAAAGACATCTTTTTAAGGCCAACGTATGTTGTCTAAAAAACATTACTTAATCCAATGGATAAGATATCTGGGACTCCAATCCTTCTCTTACTATTGCGAATGGGAGACACTTGCCCAAAAGTTCACTCTGGATGCAACACTTAAATAGCACTCATAAATATATGATAAGTGAAAACAACTCAAAATACGAAAAATAAAACTCCAAATTAATACCTGCATCTCTTTCCACACAAGTTTGATGTTGCTGTTTTCCAACTCAATGGAAACTATATTTCTTTGATCTAAGTTTGAAGGTATGCATGTTAAAGGAAATCCATTCCAGTGCAGCCATTTCAAATTTCTTGAAAGATATTTAAAATCTCCATCAAGTTGTACACCAGAAAGTTGCAGCAATCTGAGTTTCTTCATGTTCTCAAATGCCTTCGTACTAAAACGTTGTGCACTACGACCTGGCAGCTTCAAAGTCAGTCCCTCAACAGCTTTTGTTCCCTAATAAGACCAATCATTTGTTATTAGGAGCTAGAAAGTACAAAACGATTCACAAGGAAACTAATATTCAAAGATTTTGTGCAAACAACAGCATGAATGACTGTTGACTACTAACTCAAACAATTTTTTCTTTTTAAGTTTGAGATATTTTAAATCTTGATTTTCATATTTAACCAAAAGACAAATATTTAAAACAAAGTATATAAAGTTCTTACAGTGTGTTCTGACAATACATCAACCACATCCTCACAAAACCACAACCTACTACGTTCCTCCGGCTCCATTGGTGATTTCTCACGAATGATTTCTCTTCCCATATCTCGTAGCAAATCATGCATCCCAAGCTTGTTTTTATCATTAACCGTTACAAGGCTTCGCTCAACAAGGACACTTATACCAATTTCTGCAAAAAGTCCACAACCATTTAATATTTGAATAACATCTTTTCGATCCATCCCAATAAAGTAACAAGCTATGTCAAGGAATATTGATTTCTCTGTATCATCATTTAAGCCATCGTAGCTTATTTTCAATTTCTTATGTACTTCATCATTAGGAATAATTTTGAGTTTCTCTAATACACAAATCCACTCTAATACATCCCTATCAAATAAATAGGACCCAAGGACTTCAAGAGCTAGCGGCAATCCCCCAGAATACTTTACTACATTTCTGGAAATTTCGAAAAAATCTTTGCTAGGACTTGTTTGCTTGAATGCATGCCAACTAAAAAGCTCAAGAGATTCATTTTTATCCATCTCTTTCATTATGTATATTTTGTCTACTCTATCCCTTCTAAGTATGTGTTTATCCCTGGTTGTGATGATTATTTTACTCCCAGGAGCAAACCAGTTACAACTTCCACACAAAGCATTTAGTTGGTCCAATTTATTCACATCGTCAAGTACAAGAAGTACTCTTTTATGACAAAGTCTTTCCTTTAATATAGATTTTCCCGATTCAATGTTTCGTATCTTAGTTGTCGTTTCTTTGAAAATATCATGCATAAGTTGCTCTTGTAAATACACTTGTCCAGAAACTTGCTCCCAAACCTCCCTAATATTTGCAAGAAAGCTCCTACCTTCAAAATTGCGACCAATTTTATTGTAAATGGCCTTTGCGATGGTGGTTTTTCCGATTCCACCCATCCCCCACATCCCTAGTAGTAGAACATCTTTTGATTGTCGAGTGTCTAGAAGTTGAATCATATCTTGCACTCGAGATTCGACTCCCACCGGATTATCAGCAACGAACAAGTCTGTCTTGTCAAGCAAACGTGTAACATTTTCAACTATATCCTCGATAACCTCACCTTCATTCCTATAGAAATAAATAAAGAAATGGTACATTTACAAATACACACATATATCTGTGTTTATGTATAAGTAATTACCTATGATTGTATGTGTCAAAAGTCGAGGGGACATTTGAGTAAAAATATTATTGTGGGATGTGTGTGTGCTCGTGTAAGTTGAATCATTAGAAAAAGTTGTGACCAAATAAGCAAGTTTTGTGCGTGCAATTATCATTATCATTTAGCAAGTTGACAACATGGCAATAAAAAAGTCAAGCTTTGCTATTTTGTTGCCTCCTAAGCAAACAAAAAGTGATTCTTCCACATGCAGAAGATAGTATTATGCCAAAAGAGAACACTTTTGAAGGAAAAGAAGAAATTAAATATGAATGTGAGTGAAAACATACAAGTTTGATTCAAACAAAGTATTAGTTCTAAGCATGACGGGATGTTAATGTTCGATGTGCTTATAAGGTTTAGATAGTCTTAACCTTACAAGTAAATTCCACAAAGCCGACTTGGTGTAAAGACATGATGCACAACGCATGATCCAAATAAATGTTTAGATAATTAGTGAAAAGAAATGGATTAAGGCTCTATTTGGATAATAAAAAACTTAATCAAGCACTTATGTATAGCATAAGCAAACTTATCATTTAAGTGCTTATGTATAAGAAAGTAATAACAAAAAATAAAGTCTAATTGTCTATTTAAATTATTTTCATAACTATCCTTGAGAGCTTGTGAAAATAAGTTGAAAACAGTTTATAGACATGTCATAAGTTGTTTCCATATACTCTCTCAAACTGTCACATAAATGCAAGTAGATAATCTCATCAAATAAGCTAATCCAAACAGTCTACCTTTTGTGTTTTGTCATAGACATAACTCATATATACATATACACATATACGATAAACACTTATACATAATGAACATCCATTAAAATGCAGAGAGATAAGTAAGTAACCTGGAATTTAGGACAACAAATCCAGCAAGGCCGGCGGCCTCATGAAGCGCATCTCTGCAAGTTGCTGACATGTATTCGTGCTCTTCTATAAGATTTTGAAAAGCTTTACCAAACTCACCGGTTTGATGACGAACTTCAGACGGCTTTACATAGTAGAACACAGGAAGTACAGCCAGACCTATAGTTCTATGACACTGAATTATTTGAACCAACTCTTGGATACACCATGGAGAATCTGCGTAGTTTAGGGAGAAAACAATAACACAAATTCTCGACTCTTCAATAGCATGCAATAGTGATTTTGATATGCGAGCTCCTCTTGGAAGCGAGTGATCGTCCTTAAAAACGATGATTCCCGAGTTTTGAAGAGATGGAAAGAGATGTGAAATGAAGGATGCGCGAGTGTCTTCGCCTCTAAAACTCAAAAACACGTCGTACCTTCTTTTTCTACTGTCGTTGAGACTATCATAATCGAAACGGAAGAGTTGATGAATTGGCGGGGCGAAGTGGCCATCATCCTTCAATGGTGGGAAAGACATGGATGGATAATATTGATATGTGATTTCCAACAGGACAAGAAGGAAGTGTAGGAAGGAAGGAAGAGATGGACGTTGTATCTCAGAGCAAGGTGGGCTGTTTTTAAAGACTTTAGAGTCAAAACAAAAAATATTAAACAAAGATATTGATGATTTCTTTCTTTTTAAAGGGAAAGATAGTGATGATTATTAGACCATAAAAAGAAGGAAAACACTCATGAATCACTTGGACGCAAACATTTGAACACATATATATACTTCTTCAACTATCAACTGGTTAATGAACTTTATCAAAAGACGAATTATTCAGAATTATTGATTTCAATTTCTGAATGAAATAATTTTTTATCAAACTTTACTTATCTTGCAGCTAAACTTTAGATTATCAAAGCCTTTTCTCCCAGAAATCGAAAGGTATAAGCAAATTTTTTTCTTTACGTGAGCAAAAATTCACTTTCAAAGTTCATAAAGTAAACAAAATACATCAGTTATTTAATAATAAACATAAAAATAAAGATTTTTGTTTACATTTAAAACTGGACGGATTATCATTTTATTAATTAAAAAAACACATTATTGTCCACAAGTCCTATCTAAAAAAATAAAAAATGTCAAAATTGTTAGTTCTAACACCCGTGTGTGTAAATTTCCAATAATTATTACTGTTTTGTCTATCTATATTATATTATTATTACTTTTTTCTCTATATTTTTTCAAATATGGGAGTATGTCTATATGTAGTCCCAAAATAGTCGTGATCGATAACCCAAGATTTCTTTTTCTTCCAAAAAGAACTCACATCCTTTGCGGAGCAATTTACATGGTACCCACCCAACGGGCAATTTGGTCACATTCAACCAAAACGTTTTTTTTCTTTTGGAGGAAACATCCAACCAAAACATGATAATAGAAAAAATTAAATAAAAGAATAATACAATAATACCCACTCTTTTTGACTAAACGTTGAAAACACATAAAATGGAGAATAAAATAATAATATAACTCCACTCAAAAAATAGTAATAATTATAACTATAACCACTTTCGTTAATTTCAAAAGAGAAATGGTTAATGTAGAAAAAAATGATTTCGTGACAGAGTCATGGATGACGCAGCAAGAGGCAAAAACGCTTTTCACTATATATTTTTGCTTTTTCTCTTGAACCTTTGTAATCTGAATACACATAAAAGTGAAAGACCATCCATTTCATGTTCCCATTGTGTGTGAAGTGAGAGAGTGGTCTAGTTTTTGGTGTGCAAAATGGGTTACAGGACCAAATGAAATTCTTAGTAAGAATGAATGTGGAGAAGGAGCCTACAACAATTACATATTCTGCAGATGCTTCGGTGTATATGTGCTTGACAGTGAAGTTCAAAGTGTTTTGGGAGCTGTACATGGAGACAAAATTTTAAAGATAGACGGTAGACATGATATGTTTGTTAGGTTTAAGGATAGACGTAATGCTCGTTTTCCGGTAGTGACAACTTTTTTTTACCAACGGTAATGACATAACTGTTTTGTGTTTACGTAAAACATTTGAGCTTATCCACATATGTTTGTTTATAACTTTATGTTGTCAAAACGGATTAGGATTTCCTGTTGTAAATATTACACGCTGTAGCACATCTCAACCGTAGATATGAAATCGGTCGGTCCAGATTTTAATCATAGTTTCACACAGTAAAATTATCCCAGCCATTAATTTAAAATTAAATGGTCTAGATCAGTTACAGCACCCTGCTGTAACAGCAGGGAATCTGATTCCGATAGGTACATAGTACAGCTTGGTCTGTCCCATTTTTTAAATTCTTGTAAAAATAAATTCCATCAATGTCTCATTTGTGTCTTTCTCTCTCCAATTGAGATGAAGAGGAACCTATTCCGATTTTAGAGAGAAACACCGATTTGTTTGTTGATATTGTGTAATGGATAGAGAAATGGATAGAATAGAACGGTAAGTGAAAGGAAAGAAGGAGAATATAAAGCATAATTATTTTTTTCTTTGTTGGAAAGAAAAGAAAGGTAAAGAAAAAAAGGTAAAACCTGTATTTTATTTTTCTTGTTGAATTGTGTAGGTAGAGGAGTATAGAAAGGCCAAGCACCTCCAAGCGGATAACTCCTAGTCTGGTTTGTTTTTTAGGGAAGATCGAAAGGAATGAATGCTTGACAAGGATGATGAAACAAATTGTGCATTTTGCAATTAAAAGGAGGAAACAGTGAGCCTTATTTTGTAACATTGTTCCATAGTCTGGAGTATTTGAGTGAGAGTTTTGAACTAGTGAAATGCGCAAATTGTCTACTTGATCAAACTTGGAAATATACAGATTGGGGATTACTTGTCTACTATCAAACTTAGATTTGGTTTCTAGAAGAAAGGATGGAGTAGTGAAGTTCCATATAATCCAAGAGATGTGTTAAGAAACATTGAAGGAGTTGGAAACACTGGAAGCTTTCAAAACTCGATTGAACCAGTATAACATGGTGTACTTAAAGATTCAAATGGTATCATTGTGGCACAGTTTGCGGCTTCTACAGGAATAAGGGACTCCAACACAGCAGAATTTTTAGTGATTGTGGTTGCAATTGAAGCTTGACTTGAGCAAGAATGGCTGAAACGGTGAGCTTTAATTTTTGAGTCAGACCCAGTGAATGCACTCAAATGGGTAAATGAAAAGTAGGACACTTCCCATGGTACTGAAGGTGTTCTCTCCTTTATTCGTGTTCTTAAAGAAGCAAACACTATTGCAGATGCTCTACCAAAAGAAGTTTCGTAAATGGACGGTAGATATGTAAAATGGTCTTGTGATGGGAAATTCATACCTTGAGTTTTTATGGATGTTGTTGTGCATATGCAAGAAATGACTTCGAGTGGAGTACTAATCCATACAAGGAATGAAACATATTAGAAGTGTGTTGACTCATTTGTAGTAAAAACAATCATTAAAGCCTGAAGCATTTAGGAGTTGTTATATGTATCTTAAGGGTGTCTAAAGGTGTGCCATGAGATTCACGTATACCTTGTATGTATCTCTATGGTTCTTTCCCAACATTCTAGCACCTGATAGTGTGGCCATTCTGCAACCCTTCATAGAAGGTGGTCAGAGTATGCCTATGTTGGCGCTGTTAGACACTCTTACTGAAAAAGTTGAAGACGCATATGTTGGATTTTAGCAGTAGCAGAAGAATGCCACTTTCAGGTCATGGAATGGAAAGAGTTGCAGAACAATTGCAACTTGAAAGTAGTTGTTTGTTTCTGTTGCCTCATCCTTCAGTACTAAGGGGAAAAAAGTTGCAGTTTTTGAAGTTATTCTCTTGGCTTGCTACTAAGATTCAGTTTGAGGAAGCTAATAATTCACAATAAAATTTATGTACATTTAAACCACAACCTGTCTGTAAATCTTTCTCCAATCTAAATAGTGTGAATAAGATGATAATTTTAGCAACAACTTACTGAGTAACAATTTGTAGACTGTAACTCTAGAAAGAGAAATACCCTACACTAGCAAGCAAAATCAACTTTCACCAATAAAAATTAGAAAGGAAAAGAATGGCAATTCTCAATAACATGTATATGAAATGAAAAAGCAGATCTTCATTAATTTAATCAATGCAAATACTGAGAAAATGTAATTATGCTAATCAGAATATTCTTAACTGTTCAAAATAACTTGCCCAAACCTTATAATTTATACTTACTATTTTTAGAAGGAAAAAAACTCACCATTATTCCTTTTATGAGTGCCACTATGTATCCAAATTGAATGTTTAAAGAGTTTTAAAGCAATAATTAAACGATGAGATAATTAAAAAAAATACATTTTTTATGAGGATATACAACAGAGGAAAGACTATACCGCAGATGTACATCGAATCCTTATTGAAGCATACTAAGATTTCCAAGATTGACTTCATTTAGAATGTCTTCATAGAAAACATGGCTGATTTCTGCCAGCAAATTGTATACTACCACTGTTAATCTTTCTGATCAATTAAAGGATTAGGATCAGGGCTTCCCAATTTAGCTGAAGTTGGCCTTTTGTGAAACCAGGATCGCCGCCCTTCAACATGATCTTTGAAATTGGTAGAAATAAGAAAAAATCCTGAGAAGCTCTCTTTGAAATGATAGACTGTCTGTCATTTTAGTACAGAAAGTTATCCATTGAATTTCTCTTATTTCAGGGGATTAACCTAACAGCGCAGAACAATTGCAGGACAAAATTGGCGATTAACTCAAATTAAATTTTATCCAACAATTCTTCCACGTCTTTCGTCTTCAGTCAAGTTTTCTTCTCTTCTGTTTTTGTTTAAAGTCTTCCGTGGGCTCTACTTGAAGAGTGGTCCTCTTGGAAGAACATTCATTTTCATCACCACTATCAACGAGAACATTTTTATTTGGTGCATGACATTGCTCCAATTTCTCGCCAATTGGTTCATCATATATGAGATAAATTACTGTCTTCATCACAACGAAATTGTTTCCAAAAACAACAACAATCTCGACTTTGTCACCAGGTTCCATATTTGATATCATTCTCTGCCACTCCTCATTTTCTAAGGAGGATAACGCCTCTCTCTTATAGAGTTGAATGGTGGTCTTTGTGTGATTTATCACCAACACATTTTTGAGGCCATCTGAAGTTATGTTATCTGGGCTTGAAGTATAGACAAAGCACATCATTGTCTTCAAGTTATACCCTTTCACTTGAGGAACTATAAAAATTATAGAAGAACCTTCAGAATTGAAGGTTAGCCAATTTGGATAATTATCACCAGGGAGCAAGAAACCATCGCAGACATTGACAGTCATGTTCTGTAAGAAGCGAAAGTAGGCTCAAAATTTTACTAAACAATATGTTAATATCATGTTATCATTTATTAAACAATGAGAGATGCAATCTTCCTCATAAATAATTAATTATTTGTTATCAATAAAAAGTATCATCTTTTGACTTTCTGAAAAAGTTCTGAAGTAATGATATTTTACAGGTTAAAACATCTTTGTTGAATTTTTATAAAGTTAGGCATATATAATATTTGTTTGAATTCTTAAAGCAGAGACTATCAGTCCAGCTTAAAATACCATACGAACCAAAAGAAAAGTGAGGCTCTCCAGTTTCCATATGATATTTATACCGTGAAACAAGCAAATTATCCGACTCATAAAATGTGCACTTAGAAGACTATACCAGTTTTTTATAAAACAATTGATACAAATGATGTTACAACTCTGGGTGCTAGCTTCATCAAAATTCAGATTCATGGATTTCTTGTTCTCAAGTATGATATCAAACTGACTGCGGTACGAAACTGGTTCTCCTATGGTCACCAACCCTTCGGGAATGGTGGGAACACATGCGAAAGATTCAGTGCTGTTACAATTTTCATGATGGATGGTAGTGTAGGCCAATGTTGATGAGACCTTGTTTTGGTGGGAGATATTTTTAAATAGCAATATCCTTAGGATTTCATTATTTCAATTTCAAATATTTAATATCAATAGGAATTACCAGAATGTATTTCTTTAATAGTTATAGAATTACATGAAAGAATTCACATATAACATATTATTTAAAATAATTCAACTACCAAAACTATAGGGCAATAAAATGGTCATCTATTATTGTAAGAAATTCTCTATTTTAATATTGTCTGGGTAAATATAAAAGAGAGAGGGAGAGAGAGAGAGAGAGAGAGAGAGAGAGAGACCTGTAAGATGCTTTCTTTCAAAATATCAGCAGCATGGCAATTCATTCCCATTCGAAATAGAAGAGTCTTCAGGGATTTTTTTGCTGCTGAAATGTGCACTTCACGACAACATTCAATTAATGTAGAAGTATCCACAACTGATGCTTGCGATGTAGTTGCAATTGCTTCCAAATCCTTAGAATTAGCTGCACTTAAAGCATCTAAAATTGCATCTCGTGAAAGTTGAAGTTCTGAGCCGCACTCTACCCGAAGACTTAGAAACTTTGTAAGGGCCTCAGAAATAGATGATAGACTGTGGGAACTACATTTTGATGCATTTAAAGAAATAAGAGATGTCATGCTAGCAGGTATTTGAACTAAGGATGAGATATTAGTAGTTGATGACATCCAAGACTGAATGATAGAAGGAAATACTTCACGTGAGGATCCTTTATAGCCACACATAGAAATATATCCAATGCTTTTTGACCTTGCTAGTGAAAAGGGAACTTTTGTTATTGCAGTGTTATCTGCAATCAGAGTGGTTAAAGATTCCATCTGTTCCAAATCCTCTTCCAACTTGTCAATCATTAAACATCCAGATAGAATGAGAGTTTTCAGAGATTTCAAGGTGTAGATGTTTCTTGGAAGGTTACAAAGGCTAATACAATCTTTTAAATTTATCAAAAGAATTTTATCGAGATGTCCAATGCTATGGGAAACCTCAGACAGCCTCGGACAATCTTCGAGTACTAGCTTTTCAAGATTAGGCAAGTATGAAAAGTCAGGGGTCTGTGTCAGATAATGTGAATGACTAAGATTGAGAATTTTCAGCTTCTCCATCCTCTGCAAGAGTAGAAATGTATAACTTACGCATTAAACAGAATATTTATGTGGGTGCAGCGACATATTTTTAATATCAATGTATGTTGGTTTAGTATTACTTTTCCTTTCAAAAGCTTCTAATCAAGGTTACAAATATTCCAAGTATGAGCATTTTTCTGAGAACTAAAATATTCGGGATGATAAATAGGTTTGAAATGTAAACTGAAAACTTCTTTAATCAAAGTCATGACTGCTATTCTTTCCTTTTCCATCTTTTTACTATATAAAGGTATTACACAAGATTTAAGCGGTAATTATTCGTTTTGTCTGCTGCAGTTGAACGACCTTTCAATAAATGAATACTAAATATATAAATATAACTCATTTGATGGGTAATCTCAGAAATTTAGTTTTGATTCAGGATTGGTGTAAAACTTCACAGTATCATCCAATTGTGTATTGCCAAATCTTCACAGAAGTTCCATAATCACAACACTTTTCCTTCTATTACTATTGCTATGGATGCAACACATAACTTAAATTTTTATGCATGAATATGAAAAGTGAAAATAACTCATAAAATACGAAGAAATTAAACTCAAAACTAATACCTGCATCTCTTTCCACACAAGTTTAACATTGCTGTTTTCCAACTCAATGGAAACTAAATTTCTTTGATAGAAGTTTGCAGGTATGCATTCTAAAGGAAATCCGTTCCAGCACAGATATCGCAAATTTCTTGAAAGATATTTAAAATCTCCATCAAGTTGTGCACTAGAAAGTTGAAGCAATCTGAGTTTCTTCATGTTTTCAAATGCTTTGGTACTAAAACGTTGTGCACTACGACCCGGCAGCTTCAAAGATAGTCCCTCAACAACTTTTGTTCCCTGTGAAATATAATGGACCAATAAGTAATAAGTAAAACATGCTCAGTTAAAATATACAAGGCAGATAAAAACACATGAGACGAAACCACTCATTTTTTACCACAAGACATGAAGCAGAACACGGTTGATGATTCACAGCCATACTAATATTCAAAGCTTTAGTGCTAAAAACAGCATAAATGAATGTTGGCTACTGAATCATAATTATTTTGCTTCTTTAAGCTTAAGAAACTTTGAATCTAGTTTTTTTTATTTACCCCAAAAAATTTATTTTAAATCCAGAATTAAAAACAAAAGTATACAAGTTCTTACAGTATGTTCTGACAATACATCAATCACATCTTCATGAAACCACAACCTGCTACGTTCCTCAGGCTCCCTTGGTGATTTCTCACGAATGATTTCTCTTCCCATGTCTCGCAGTAAATCATGCATGCCAAGCTTGTTCTTATCATCAACAGTTACAAGGCTTCGCTCAACAAGGACACTTATTCCAATTTCTGCGAAAAGTCCACAGCCATTTAATATATGAATAACATGATTTCGGTCCTTCCCAATAAAGAAACAAGCTATGTCAAGGAATATTGATTTCTCTGTATCATCATTTAAACCATCGTAACTTATTTTTAACTTCTTATGTACTTGATCATTGGGAATTCTTTTGAGTTTCTCCAATACACATTTCCACTCTAATACCTCCCTATCAAACAAATAGGACCCAAGGACTTCGAGAGCTAGTGGCAATCCCCCAGAATACTTAATTACCTCTCGGGAAATTTCAGATAACTCTTCTCTAGGACTCGTTTGCTTGAATGCATGCCAACCAAAAAGCTCAAGAGATTCAGTTTCATCCATTTCTTTCATTATGTATATTTTGTCAACTCTAATCCCTCTAAGTATATGTTTATCTCTAGTTGTGATTATTATTCTACTCCCTGGAGCAAACCATTTACAACTTCCACATAAAGCATTTAGTTGTTCCAATTTATCCACATCATCAAGTACAAGAAACACTCTTTTATTGCAGAATCTTTCCTTTAATAAAGATATTCCCGACTCAATGCTCTGTATCTTCATTGTGGTTTCTTTGAATATATTATACATAAGCCGTTCTTGTAAATACACTTGTCCATTAACTTGCTCCCAAACCTCCCTAATATTTGCAAGAAAGCTCCTACCTTCAAAATTGCGTCCAATTTTATTGTAAATGGCTTTTGCAATGGTGGTTTTACCAATTCCACCCATCCCCCACATCCCTAGTAGTAGAACATCATTTGATTGTTGAGTGTCTAGAAGTTGAATCATATCTTGCACTCGAGATTCGATTCCCACCGGATTATCCGCAATGAACAAGTCTGTCTTGTCAAGCAAACGCGTAACATTTTCAACAACATCCTTGATAACCTCACTTTCATTCCTATTAAAAAAACAAAGAAATAGTACATTTACATATACACACATATATCTATGTCCATGTGTTTACGTGATTACCTCTGTGTATGTCAAAAGTAGAGGAAAGATTCTATTAAAAATATTATTGCTGGATGTGTGTGTATGCAGAATCATTCCAAAAAGTTTCAATTAGATTGAAAGTGATGACCAAAGAAAAAGAGATTTTAAACCGCAAAGAGGTGGAACTGCACGACTCTAGTGGAGTATACCTTGTTGGATAGATCACAAGGGCTGAAACTCATTTGAAGTGTCAAACACAAGTGAAGAAGTAAGGTTAAATTGGCAAACCTATGGATCATCCATCCATTGTTTCACTTTATTAAGACAAATTGAAGCATGGACAAGTTAGGGAAGAACTATACTAGAAATTGCTACAATCAAGCCAGTTGAGATCTAGTGTAAGGCCACATGATTGAGAAGTAATAGAAAGGTGTATGTTGTGAAGAGTGTGTTGTTAGTACTCTTCATAAAAGTTCCGAAAATTTGTTGAAAGAAATGGACTGCGACCCTTTTTGGTTTAACAATTTAATTAAGCATCTATTACATTAGTGCTTGTGTCTATGTTATTTCTATAAACAAAAGGTAAAATAAAGTCAAACTATTTGCATATAAGTTATAAGCTATTTTCATAAGCTACCCTGGAAAGCTTATGGAAATAGTGTTTATGGACATGTGATAAGTTGTTTCCATAAGCTCTCTCAAACAATCTCACAAGTGTTTATATGTAAATAGATAAGCTCAAATAAACAAATCCAAATAATGAACAAAGCATTAAAATGCAAAAATAGAAGAAGTAACCAACCTCGAATTTAGGACAACAAATCCAGCAAGTCCAGCAGCCTCATGAAGTGCTTCTCTCCACTTTAGCACCATGGATTCCTCCGCTTTTAAATTTCTGTTCAAAAGATTATGAAATGATTTGCCAAACTCACCAGTTTGACTACGAACTTCAGACGGATCAACACCGTAGAACACAGGCAGTACCACCTGCCCTACAGTTCTGTGACACTCCATTATTTTCAATAACTCTTGAAGACACCATGTTGAATCAGCATAGTTTCTTGAGAAAACGATAACAGAAATTCTAGACTCTTCTATTGCTTGTTTTAGTGATATTGAGATGGTATCCCCTCTTTGAAGCGAGTGATCGTCAATGAAAGCAATAATTCCAGAGTTTTGAAGAGATGCAGAGAGATGTGAAAGGAAGGATGCGCGAGTGTCTTCTCCTCTAAAACTCAAGAACACATCATGCTTTCTTCTTATACTGTCGTCATAATCAGAACGGAAGAGTTTATGAACTGACGTTGGGAAAGACATGGATGGAAGGAAGAGATTTCTTGGTAAACAAGAAGGAACCTATTGCTATATTTTGTTTATAGTAACAGGAATGCTTCCATTGTAGAAAAATTGTAAAACCTATACTCAGAATCAATGAGAGCAACACCAATGAGCATCTAATTTTAAAATCTATGACAAGGACATCCGTAACAGAAATCATGATATTTGCTTGAGATCATTTTATTATATCGTTAAGTTGTGTCTATATACAATACTTTAAGACAAGAATTAAAGTAACCTACTATCAATAAAATAATACTAAAGCACACCAATTTAGGTTGAAGTTGAATTGTTGTCTGTGCTGGCCAGCCTACCCTATAGAAAGGACAAAACCATTGAATAAATAAAATATTTTGTCGTTCATGAATTCACATTCTCAAATTGCTATTAGCTTACTATGGATGAATGATTTATTATACGCACCATTAAGCAGTGTATATGTTTTAAAAAATATTTCATGGATAGAGACATCTATCCCATTGATATCTCAATGAAAAGAGAGAAATAAATAATGCGACGTGATAGATGGATTGGTGATGTGGTGGAAAAAGAGAAATAGCAAGAAAATAAATGTCTAAATATCATCGTTGATTTGTTTTAGAGGAATATTTATTAGAGAAATGATATTTGTACAACCATTTTGTGATAACTTTCTCTCTCATACTAAATATCATGTTTTACTTTATCTCTTTGGTATTATTCTATCTTGTTATGTATTGTTTTTTCCTATCTTGTGCTGTTCTACCCAGTACTTATTCTTTTGCAATCAAACACTCACATAAGGTGTGTAGTTTTTTTTCCTGGTTACTCCAGTGTGTGGTACAGCAACCTGTCAGTAAATCTTTCTTCATGTTAAATACTAAGAATAAGATGATTAGGATAGAGGAGAAAGAAAGCTAGAGAGCTTAAGGATGAAAAATACTAATAGGGTGTCATTACATTCAAAGATACAAAATTGAACAATAATATCCATTTAAATCAAGCATCTCCATATGTCCCAATTATTATTTCCAGAGGAGTGCTAGCAACACTACTCTAACTCCAATATCCTTTTTTTGGATAAATTTTATGTATGTCCCACCACTTTGGAAATGAATCTCATATAACACGGTGAGACCTTCATGAAATTCATCCAATGAAGTGTTAGAGTGAGAGTTGCTATGACTTTTCTTCGTTCTATTTCTATGAATGTGTTATATCACATGTCCAATCCCAGTCTCTCTCACAGTTTATTGATTTGGAAACCTGTAAGAAAATTAAAGGTTGAATGCTTAGTAAACCAATGTATGAGGAAAACCAAATACTTGGCAATATAAAATCCTCAGAGTCAATCTTCAGGGAATCTAGAAGCAATTATACAGGTCATTAAGATAATGAAGTTGTCATCAATATTGTGCATGCTAAGAATCTTTGGGAGCTTGATAGATTTTGTCTAACTATAAGAAAACAACAACAACAACAACAACCAAGCCTTGTCCCACTAAGTGGGGTCGGCGGTCGGCTACATGGATCAAATTACGCCATAATGTTCTATCATAAACCATATTTAGCAAAAACACAGCCACAAGCTGAGAAAATGGCTGGCCCACCAAAACAAAGTTGAAATTAAATAAAACATTGAATATAATGGTGCATTACGAAGAAAGGCACATTACCAAGAAAGGCACTGATGAATCCAGTCCAGCTGCAGTAAGGTGAAACAATGTATGCGGCAAGCAAGATGCTCATATCCTCAACATCAAGGGAACAGGTCTCCTCTTAAACATTTCTGGAACCTACCACAAGAAAGAGAAATCCTCTATATTAGCAAGCAGAATCAAAATTAGAAAGGAAAAGAATGGCAATTCTCGATCTGAACATCATGTCACACCAATCAAAAATACAATTCTTGGTGGGCCGGGCTGAAGCGTGAGGGGGTGTGTTAGCGGCCAACACTTGGTGGGATTTAGTCTCATATCGGATAGATAGGATTCTTGAGAAGAGTTTATAAAGAGGAGGCACTCCCATCGTACAAGCCGGTTTTGTATGGATGAGTTAGGCCCCGATTTTCGTGACAAATATGACATGTATATGACATGATAAAGCAGTCCTTCATTTATTTACTTGATGCAAATACTGTTGTCTCTCACATTGCAGAGGTCATAGATGAAATGAGAAAATGCTAGTCAGAATATCCTTAACTGTTCTCAATAACCTGCCCAAACATCATAGTTTATACTTACAATTATTAGAAAAAACTCACCATACCATCCTTTTACGAGTACCACCATGTATCCAAATTGAATGTTTAAACAGTTTTAAAGCAATAACTAAACAATGAGATAACTAACAAATATATTTTTTATGGGGCAATACAACAGAGGAAAAACTATACCTTATACAATGAATTCTTCTTGCATCATAATAAGATTTCCAAGATTGACTGCATTTTGAATGCTTTCATCTAAAACATGGCTGATTTGCACCTGCAAATTCTGCTCAAGTATACTATTGATTTTCTTGATCAATTATCAAGTATCCAGGTTTCCTTATCATACTCCCATTATAGCATTAGGATCAGGGATTTCCAATCTAATAATGTTGGACTTCTGTGAAACTAAAATTGGTAGCCAACCTACGCATATAACCTGCAATCCACAGAAACTATAATTCATCAATCTGCCACAACTATCAGCACCAATACAAGGTAGCAAGCACCAATAAAGGGGATTAACCTAACTGCACAGAACAATTGCGGGACCAAATTGGCATTTACTCAAGTTAAAACCCTGAGGGGCTGGCTTGATGGTGAGAAGGCTTCGGACCTAGGAGTGTTCTCCTCTCTAGGTCTCACGTTCGAATTCCCCATGTGCCAACAATTCCTTTGTTGGGCCACTCCATACAAAACTTTGTTCTGGTCGTAATTGGGTCCCCCACTAGTGGATACGGAGTTAGTCGGTCCTTAGACTGGATACGGAGTTTTCAAACAATATATAAACAAATCAAGTCAAATTAAATTTTACCTAACAAGCCCTTCCCATCTTTCATCTTCAGTCGAGTTTTCTTCTTTTCTGCTTTTGTTTTAAATCATCCGCGGGCTCTACTTGAAGAGAGATCCTCTTGACAGCGCATTCATTTTTATCAACACTTTCAACAAGAACATTCTCATCTGGTGCATGACATTGCTCAAATTTTTTGTTGATTGGTTCATCATAAATGAGATAAACTGTTGTCCTCATCACAACGAAACTGTTCCCAAAAACAACTACAATCTCGACTTTGTCACCAGATTCCATATTTGATACCACTCTCTCCCACTCCTCGTTTTCAAAGGAGGATAACGCCTCTCTCTTATATACTTGAATGGTGGTCTTTGTGTGATTTATCACCAACACATTTTGAAGGCCATCTGATGTTATGCCATCTGGGCTTGAAGAATAGACAATGCACATCATTGTCTTCAGGCTACGTCCTTCCACTTGAGCGACTTCAAAAATTACAGAATAACCTTTGGCGTTGAAAGTTAACCACTTTGGGTAATTATCACGGGGCAGCGAAAAACTACCACGCCCATCGACAGTCAAATTCTGTAAAAAGTGGAAATATTTGATTTAACAGTATATTAATGTCATAGTCATTTATTCAAAAATTAAATATATAATATTCCTCATAAGACAGTTATTCATATCTCTCTTTGGACACCCCAATTTTCAAAACACCAATTCAACACCTCAACTTCTCATATCTCTCTTTTTATGTATTTCTCTCTCAAAGGTTAATATGGTGTTTAGATGTCCAACAAACTTCCTAAAATTTTAATCTTATGACTACCTAAAAAAGTTCTGAAGTAATGAAAGAAAAAATCATTGTTGAATATTTTACAAGTTATGCACAGAAATATTTGCCATATCAACCAAATAAAAGTTAGGGTTTCTGATTTCCATTTGATATTTGAGTAGCTCTACCAAGATACTCTCTTTCCAACACACTCTCTCTTACTTGAGTGAAATTAATGTAGGCCGCACTACGTTTGGAATGGGTTCCAGATGAACTGATGAGATGAATGTCAAAAGATAAGAAGTGTTGGAAAAAGAATGTCAAAGAGCATAATGGTAGAATTACTCTTGATTAAGTCGAGAAACTAACAAACTGTACCACTCACTAAGATGCGCACTTGAAAGACTGCAACTATTTTTCATAAAACAAAAATGATATCACAACTCTACATGCTGCAACAACAACTAAGACTTATTCTATTAGGGGAGTTCATCTACATGAATCAAATGAGTCATATTTTTCCAGTATAAGTCATATCTGGAACCAAACCATTTGTCACTAAATTATCACAACTCTACCTGCTAACTATACAAAGTTTAAAAGTCAGGGATCACTTGTTCTCAAGGGACATACTGATGATCTGATACTAATTCCTTAGAGTTAATATATTATCCTTATTTTTAGAATTTTATAGAAATTTGTAAAACCAACATTGAATATATTATATACATTGATGAATGGATCTGGTCACACTAGTTATTAAAGGTCTAATTTGTTAAATTGAATAACAATCAATACAAAAGTTATTATAAATTTAAAATTTGACTAGTGTTTGTGTGGATTAACGTAATTTCACAGGTATGATAATGACTAGTTACTAACAGATATGATCTTTTAACAATTTGTTTCCCAAATATACCCTCCTAAAAACATTGTGATTATAAATAAAAGTATTCAGGCAATCATTCAATTATAAAAAAAAAGTATTCAAAATAAAAGAATACTTTTGGATGATCAGGCAATCTTCCAAAAAATTGAAGACAATCATTCTTAAACTCTGAGACACTCGCGCAATTGTAATTTAAGAAGTCAGTGACAAATCAAAATTTGTGATGATTGTATGAAAGATATCTTTTGGACATTAAAACGCTTACCTGGTTTTGTTAGAATTTCACTCTACTAATATTGCACATATAAAAAATATATATATAAATATTAGACACATGCAAGAGAAAGAGTGATGAAACCTGTAATATCATCTCTTTGAGACTATTGGAGAATAGGCAACTAGATCCCATTTGAATTAGAAGATATTTCGTGCAATTTTTTATTGCTGAATCTTGAAGTTGATCGCAACATTCAATTAAGGAAGAATTCTTCACATCTGATACTTGTGTTGTAGTTGCATTTGATTCCAATTCCTTAGAATATGTTGCATTTAAGGCATTCAAAATTCTTGCTGTGTCTTGGGAAAGTTGAAGTTTTGATCCACACTCCAACCAAAGGCACTGAAGCTTAGGAAGGACATTGAAAGCATATGATAGATCATGGAAAATACTATTTGATACATTCAAAGAAACATGGGATGACATTCCAACAGCTGTTTTAACAGCGGGTGAGATATTTTTTGTTGGTACCATCCAAGACCAAATGATAGATGGAAACACATCATGGGAGAAACCTTCATATCCACACAGAGAAATAAATCCAATGCTTTTTGACCTTACTAATGAAAAGGGCACTTTTGTTATACCAGTGTTATTTGCAATCAGTGTGGTTAAAGATTCCATTTGTTCCAACTCCTCTTCTAACTTGTCAATCATTAAACATCCAGATAGAATGAGAGTTTTCAGAGATTTCAACGTATAGATGTTTCTTGGAAGGTTACGAAGACAAATACAGTCTTTCAAATTTATCAAAAGAACTTTCTTGAGATGTCCAATACTTTGGGAAATCTCAGACAACCTCGGACAATCTTTGAGTACCAGCTTTTCGAGATTAGGCAAGTATGAAAAGTCAGGGGTCTGTGTCAGATAATGAGAATGACTAAGATTGAGAATTTTCAGCTGCTCCATACTCTGCAAGAACAGAAATATGGATAAAGCATAAAAATATATACAGAAGCAATTGCAACATTTTTTTAATGCCAACATACATTGTCCAAATAATATTACTTAAACCAATGGATACAATATATAGGACTCAATCCTTCTATTACTATTGCGTAAGGGACACACTAGCCCTAAAGTTCACTCTAGACACAACACTTAAATAGCATTCACAAATATGAAAAGTGAAAACTTTAAATTAATACCTGCATCTGTTGCCAAACAAGTTTGACATTGCTGTTTTCTAACTCAATGGAAACTATATTTCTTTGATGGAAGTTTGAAGGTATGCATTCTAAAGGAAATCCATTCCAGTGCAGCCATCTCAACTTTCTTGAAAGATATTTAAAATCTCCATCAAGTTGTGCACCAGAAAGTTGAAGCAATCTGAGTTTCTTCATCTTCTTAAATGCTTTGGTACTAAAACGTTGTGCACTACGACCTGACAGCTTCAAAGTCAGTCCCTCAACAATTTTTGTTCCCTGTGAAATATAAAGGACCAAAAGTTATACATGCTATGGAGGCAAGAAGTACAACCATATGTGTAAAACTAAAAGATATAAGATGGATAAAAAACTTGTAATGATGAGACCAATCAATTGTTACTACGAGCAAGGAAGCACAAAATGATTCACAACCAAACTAATATTTAAAGCTTCTGTGCTAACAACAACACAACTGAATATAACTACTAACTCAAATGTATTTTGCTTTTAAAGTTTGAGATATTTTAAATCTTGATATTCATATTTAAGCAAAAACAAATATTTAACATCGAAATTTAAAACAAAGTATAAGAAGTTCTTACAGTATGTTCTGACAATACATCAACCACATCCTCATGAAACCACAACCTACTACGTTCCTCAGGCTCATTTGGTGATTTCTCACGAATGATTTCTCTTCCCATATCTCGCAGCAAATCATGCATGCCAAGCTTGTTCTTATCATCGATCATTACAAGGCTTCGCTCAACGAGGACACTTATTCCAATTTCAGCGAAAAGTCCACAACCATTTAATATATGAATAACATCATTTCGGTCCATCCCAATAAAGAAACAAGCTATGTCAAGGAATATTGATTTCTCTGTATCATCATTTAAACCATCGTAGCTTATTTTTAGCTTCTTATGTACTTGATCATTGGGAATTATTTTGAGTTTCTCCAATACACAAATCCACTCTAATATCTCCCTATCAAACAAATAGGACCCAAGAACTTCAAGAGCTAGCGGCAATCCCCCAGAATACTTGACTACATTTCTGGAAATTTTAGAAAAATCTTCTGTGGGACTCGTTTGCTTGAATGCATGCAAACTAAAAAGCTCAAGAGATTCACTTTCATCCATTTCTTTCATTAAGTATGTTTTGTCAACTCTATCCCTTCTCAGTATATGCTTATCCCTGGTTGTAATGATTATTCTACTCCCTGGAGCAAACAATTTACAACTTCCACACAAAGCATTTAGCTGGTCCAATTTATTAACATCGTCAAGTACAAGAAGAACTCTTTTATGACAGAGTCTTTTCTTTAATATAGATTTTCCCGATTCAATGTTTCGTATCTTGGTTGTGGTTTCTTTGAAAATATCATACATAAGTTGTTCTTGTAGAATCACTTGACCATAATCTTTCTCCCAAACTTCCCTAATATTTGCAAGAAAGCTCCTACCTTCAAAATTGCGGCCAATTTTATTGTAAACGGCCTTCGCAATGGTTGTTTTCCCGATTCCACCCATCCCCCACATTCCTAGCAGTAGAACATTATTTGATCGTTGAATGTCTAGAAGTTGAATTATATCTTGCACTCGAGATTCAACTCCTACTGGATGATCAGCAGTGAACAAGTCTGTGTTGTCAAGCAAACGTGTAACATTTTCAACAAAGTGTATGTGTGTGTTTAAGTTGAATCATTACTAAAAGTAATTAATTTGCTTAAAATGGACCAAAAGGAATAAAGAGAGGTTAAGAAGGACCAGTTACTAGATCCAAGACCAACCATTTAGAAGGTTTACACCAACAGGAATTGCAAGACCTATGAAACAACCATGTAAGCCCCTTACTAAGTAATGGGAGAATAAAGAACTTCTGTGTTGGACCGTTACTATAAGAAATTATGTGGCTATTGTGACTCACAAAGAATAGGAAAATATCAGAGTTAGCTATTTTTCTATCTAATTAAAGAATGTTGCTTTGAATTGAACATAATTCCCCCTTCAAGTCAGAACTGTAATTCTGTTCTATCATTATATTTGACCAGTTAAGCCGAAAATACGGACTTTGATTGCAGGAGTTTGTATGATTTAGCCATGACTCATGTGACAAGTTACATGGGCCAAAGGGTCGGCAAACCTGTTGAGATCCATTCTGTTCCACCAACATTACTTCACACTTTACGCAATTGTTTAGACTAGCTTATAGAAAGACACGATGCACAACGCGTGATACAAATAAATGTTTAGACAGTTGGTAGAAAGAAATGGATTGGGGTCCTCTTTGGATAAGCGCTTATGTATCAGCTTTTTATAACAAAATAAAAATAAAGTCAAACTGTCTTCATATAGGTTATAGATTGTTTTCATAAACTATCCTTCAGAACTATCGAAATGAGATGAAAACAGTTTATATAGATGTGATAAGTTGTATCCATAAGCTGTCTCAAACAATCTCACAAGAGTTTAGGTATGTAGATAAGCTCAAATAAACTAGTCATCCAAACAGGTCTTAAATCAAATAACTGACTAGACAAATTTCAAGCATAATGAATTACATTTGAACTAGTAGCAATGCTCATGTTAGAAATCCTGAATAAAATCATTGATTCAAAAGCACAAAATAATTGACAAAGCATATTAAAGTGCAGAGAGAAAATTAAGTAACCTGGAGTTTAGAACAACAAATCCTGCAATGCCAGCAGCATTACGAAGCGCGTCTCTCCACTTTGGCACCATGAATTCATCCACTTTTAAAACTCTGTTCAATACATTTTGAAATGATTCACCAAACTCGCCTGTTTGACTACGAACTTCTGAGGGATGTACATCATAGAAAACAGGCAATACCACCTGTCCTGTGGTTCTACAACACTCCATAATTTGGATCAACTCTTGAAGGCACCATTGCGAATCAGCGTAGTTTTTGGAGAAGACAACAACAGAAATTCTCGACTCCTGGATTGCTTGTAGTAGTGTTTTAGAGATGCGATGTCCTCTTTGAAGGGAATGATCGTCCTTGAAAACGATAATTCCAGAGCTTTGAAGAGATGTAGAGAGATGTGAAGTGAATGATGCGCGAGTGTCTTCGCCTCTAAAACTCAAGAATACATCGTACTTCCTTATACTATCGTGAATATCAAACCGATCTTTTGGAACGAACATGTCATCAAGGTCTATGTTCATATCAGGATCGAAGTCATCAAAAGGAACCCGAGGACTGTCCAATTCTTTGGTGGCAGAACTGTCTGAATGTGACTCAAAATTAAACGAATCCTCTTCGGTGTCAAAAAATAATTTGAACCATCCTTCATCTGAAAAGGAACTTGTTGGGGAAGGCATGGGTGAACTTGTTGGAGACATGGGTGAAATTGATGGAGCGAGATCTTTGTATCTGGAACTAACTCTTCACTTACTGTATAAAGACTTGCTACACAAGAACATATTGCTATGACTATGTTTTGTGTAGACTTTGGAGTCAATACCCAAAACATTAAACAAAACATTTTAGACCAATGAAAAGAAACTTACATGCTAACACACACTTTGATCACATTTGTCAAAATAAAACACACACGTTGATCACATCCAACCTAAACATGACAATAACACATAAAAAGGTTAATAGAAAATAATATAATAATACCCCGCATTTTGTTAGGTGAATGTTTTGACTAAACATTTTTTTTTGATGAAAATGTTTTGACTAAACATGACAACACATAAAAAAATTTGAATAAAATAATCTATATCTATACTATATATACAGAAAATAACTCATTTCAACTCTTTCGGGCTGGCTTTTTCTCTTCCCAAAGATGCCTTTAATTTTCAATACAAATAACACATGAAATAAATAGATAAAAATAAATTTAAATATTAAAAAAATGTAACACGATATGAATATATATATATATATATATATATATATGTCTGGTTTTTTTTTCCTTTATCATTAAAAAAGTGTAACAAACTAGATAATTATATTTATACTTACTTTTTCATTATCTCAATTATACCCTTAAACAATTTTTTCTATAATCGTTATTGGTGTCATTAAAAAAAAGAATTTAGATTATATTTTTTTGTTATATTGTTGGTGTCATTAAAATAATTAATCATGATTAGTTTGGTTTGTTATAACTTGAAAGCAACAAACATTATATTTTTAGTTTTAATCCAAATCAAAATTTTATAAAAAAAACACCGTTAATAATTTTCAAACGTTAGCGAAGAGCGGAAAAACAAGTGCCCATCTTTTTCACCAGTAACAGTAATAATTATACCAAAAAACTACAAAAATATGTAAAATATTGAAGATTTTTTAAAAATCTTATTTTGATCTTATGACACAAATTATTTTATCATTTATACGATTAAATTCGATCCTCTTTCTATATACGGATAAACACAATAGAAATACAGAAAGTTTGACACATTAAAACTTGGCTCGACACAAGTAAAATAATAACATCCACTTGGATTGGTCCGGTGGTATTGGTTTGGGAGTGTGCGGTCTGAGGTTCGATACTTCCAGTTGACAATTTAGGTTGTTTTTTTTAAGAAACATTTATCTTGATATGCAAATTATGTTAACCCTATGATTTATGGCTAGATTTTATGCTAAGGGTCTATTTGGTCTTATGAAAAATAACTAACGTAAATAAACAAGTTTTTAGGTTAATTCATAAGTTTTCACTAACGAAAGTTGTATCTTCATAAGCTGGTTTTTCATAAACAAACTTGACTAATAAATAAAAGCTTATTTATTAGCATAAGTTGTTTTGTATAAGCTAAATAAAGTTAATACGAACGGGGAATAAACTAACCTGACATATTGATTACATAAATTAGTTTGGTGGGATTTGAATTCTAGATGGGACTGGGAGTAGGAAGCTACATGACGAGGTTCTTTAGTTAGGCATACATCTTGTGTAGTGTGTTATACATACATGATGACGATGAGGTAGCTAGATTGTATGATAAATCAATACAAGTTCACTATTTCATTAATGTTCCAAGTAAAAATGAATTAGTAGAATAAAATTCATAAATGAGGTAATCTTGGTACCTGATGTGAGAATAAATAAGCCAACTATAAGTCAATTATAAACTTGTATAATCAGGTAACATTAGTCTTTACTCTTTACCAGTGCTGCACTGCATCTGTCTTGGGCTCTTGGTTCAATGATTTGAGAATGAAAATGCATAATGTAACTCAGAAAACCAAATTTCAGAAAGTGGATATAAACAGACAGAGGACTACTACACAGTGTGAATAAGATGATGAGGGCAGAGAAAGAAAGCTAGAGAGCTTGATGATGAGGAATACTAGAAGGTATCATTATGATTCAAAGATGCAAAAACTGAACAGATTCAAGCTTATTTATAGGAGCAAGTAACTATCTGAGTAACAAGTTGTAGATTATAACTCAATTGCTAGCTGAATCCATTCCTATAATAAACAGAAAAACGCTATAATTTTTACAATAGAAGTGCTAGCAAAACTCACTCTAAACCCCTCTTTCAAGCACTCGTTGGATAAATTTTATGTATGTCCAACCACTTCGGAAATTGATCTCACGTAAAGTGGTGAGACCTACATGAACTTCATCCAATAAAGTGTTAAAAGTAAGAGTTTCTATGATTTTTCTTCATTCCATTTCTATGAATGTGTTCTATCACATGTCCAATTCCAGTCTCTCTCACAGTTTATTGATTCGGAACCTGAAAGAAAATTGAAGGTTGAATACTATTAGAAAGCAACTACACAAATCATTAAGAAAATGAAGTTGACATCAATGTTGTACATGCAAAGAATCTTTATGAGCTTGATAGATTTGTGTCTAACTATTAGAAAGGTTTTAGCAAAAACAAGGGCACAAGCTGAGCAAATGGCTCGCCAGAAGAAAGTTAAAATTAAATAAAAAAAACTTGATATAAAAGTCCATTACCAAGATCGGAAAAACTTCCAGCCGACAAATACAGTCCAGCTACAGTAGGGTAGTAGTTGAACGAAACAATGTGTGCGGCTAGCAAGATGCCCACCAATGTATCCTCAACCTTACAGGCACAGGTCTCTCCTAAACAGTTCTGGAACCAACCACAAGAAAAAGAAATCCCTTACACCAGCAAGCAAAACAAATTTTCACCCATCAAAATTAGAAAGGAATAGAATGGCGATTTTGAATGCCATCACGACACACCGGTCAAAAATAAACTCAAATTAAATTTTACCTGGCAAGTTTTTCACATCTTTCATCTTCAGTCGAGTTTTCTTCTTTTCTGTTTTTGTTTTAAATCATCTGCGGGCTCTACTTGAAGAGAGATCCTCTTGGCAGCGCATTCATTTTCATCACTACTTTCAACAAGAACAGTTTCATCTGGTACATGACATTGCTCAAATTTTTCATTGATTGGTTCATCATATATGAGATAAACTGTTGTCCTCATCACAATGAAACTGTTCCCGAACACAACAACAATCTCAACTTTGTCACCAGGTTGAAAATTTGATATCACTCTCTGCCACTCCTCATTTTCGAAGGAGGATAACGCCTCTCTCTTATAGAGTTGAATGGTGGTCTTTGTGTGATTTATCAACAAAACATTTTCAAAGCCATCTGATGTTGTGTCATATTGGTTTGAAGAATATACAATGCACATCATTGTCGTCAAGCTACGTCCTTCCACTTGAGGGACTTCAAAAATTACAGAATAACCTTTGGAGTTGAAACTTAACCAATTTGGGTAATCATCACCGGGGAGCAGAAAACCATCACGCCCATCGACAGTCAAATTCTGTAAAAAGTGGAAATATTTGATTTAACAATGTATTAATATCACAATCATTTATTAAAAAATTAAATATATAATATTCTCATAAGATAATTATTCACCATTTTATAAATAAAAAATTACAACAATGATATTTGAACACCCTAATTTTTCAAACACTAATTCAACAACTCGATTTCTAACATGACCAACCTATCAAATCTATCACATCACTCTTTTATTTCTTTCTCTCTCAAGGTGTTAATAAAGTGTTTAGATGTCCACCAAACATTACAAATAGAAATCTCTTTTTGGGTTCTTAAAATAGAGACGTGCAGCTTCAACATGCCATATCAACCAAATAAAAGTGAAACTATGTATGTCGTACCATTTTTGGAATGGATTCCAAATGAATTGATGAAATGAAACCCATATCATTTAGAAAATGAGAAAAGAGTGTTGGAAAAAGAATGTCTGAGTTTTGTGGCAGCATTATGCTTGATACTAATGTCATGAAACTATCAAATTGTACCACTCACTAAGATGTGCACTTGGAAGATTGCAACTATTTTTCATAAAACAAAATTGAAACAAATGATGTCACAACTCTACGTGGTACAACAACTAAGCCTTATCCTATTAGGGGGTTCAACTACATGAATCAAACGACGTCATATTTTTCTAGTATAAGTCATATCTGGAACCAAACCAATTGCCGCTAAATTATCACAACTCTACATGCTAACTACATACAGTTTAAGATTCATGGATGACTTGTTCTCAAGGGACATATTGATGATCTGATACTAATTTCCAGAGTTAATATATTTTCCTTATTTATACATTTTTATAGAAATTTGTAAATCCAACATTGAAGATATTATATGCATTGATGAATCAATCCTTAATGCTTGCATGCACTAGTTTTTAAAGGTCTTATTTGTTAGTTTAAATAAAGATCAATGTAAAACTTATTATAAATTTAAAATTTGATTAATGTGTCTATATTATATGTGTGGACTGCTAATTTACACTCACCTAAAAACATTAAGGAGTAAATTAATTAGCAAGTGTACACCTTTCTATTCGGATCAAAAAATCATTTTTCACTATTTGAAGTCACTATATTTCACCATTTTTCACAAATCTAATTTAAGAAATCAGTGACTAAAACAAAAATTTGTGAAGACTGTATGAAAAATATCTTTTAGACATTAAAACGCTTACCTGGTTTTATAAAAATGTCTCTCAACTACTATTGTTTAAAAAATAAAAACTACTAGACAAGTGCAAGAGAATGAGTGAAACCTGTAAGATCCTCTCTTTGAGAATATTGGAGATTAGACAACTCATTCCCATTTGAATTAGAAGAGATTTCATGGAATTTTTTGCTGCTGAAACTTGCACTTGACCGCGACATTCAATTAATGAAGAATTCTTCACATCTGATACTCGTGTTGAAGTTGCAGTTGATTCCAATTCCTTAGAGTTTGTCGAACTTAATGCATTCAAAATTCTTGTTGCGTCTTGTGAAAGTTGAAGTTCTGATCCACACTCCAACCAAAGGCACTGAAGCTTAGGAAGGTCATTGAAAACAGATGATAAATCATGGGAAACACTATTTGATACATTCAAAGAAACATGGGATGACATTCCAACAGCTGTTCGAACAACAGGTGGGACATTATTTGTTGGTGACATCCAAGACGAAATGATAGAAGGAAACACATCACGGGAGAATCCTTCATATTCACACAAAGATATAAACCCAATGCTTTTTGACCTTACTAGTGAAAAGGGCACTTTTGTTATACCAGTGTTCTTTGCAATCAGAGTGGTCAACGATTCCATCTGTTCTATGTCCTCTTCCAACTTGTCAATCATTAAACATCCCGAAAGAATGAGAGTTTTCAGAGATTTCAACGTGTAGATGTTTTTTGGAAGGTTACGAAGGCGAATACAATCTTTCAAATTAATCAAAAGAACTTTCTTGAGATGTCCAATACTTTGGGAAATCTCAGACAATCTCGGACAATCTTTGAGTACTAGCTTCTCAAGATTAGGCAAGTATGAAAAGTCAGGGGTCTGTGTCAAATAATGAGAATGACTAAGATTGAGAATTTTCAGATGCTCCATCCTCTGCAAGAACATAAATGTCAACATGTCACCAACCAGAAGCAATTGCAACGTGTCACCAACCTTGAGAGTGATGATAAAAAATTTGTGTGGGCCGTGCAGAGACAATTATTTAATATCAACATATGTTGGTCTAGTATTACTTTTTCTTTCAAAATATTCCATATATAAGAATTTTTCTGTGAATTGAAAAATTTGAGATCATAGATAGGTTTGAAATTTCAAATGAAACCTTTTGAAATCAAACTAAAGATTGCAATCCTCTGGACTATTATGTGGATTTTGTTTATACTTAAACAAATTGTAACTAAATTCGTAGCTATGGCTATGGTGGATCTTAATATAATCAAGCTCTTCAAATTCAAAGTTACCACCTGCTTTGTCCTTTCTTTCTTCTCTCTTTAAACACAAAAAATTTGGCTGTCCAAATAAAATCTTTTAATCCACTGGATATGACAACTAGGACTCCAATCCTTCTGTTATTATTGCCGACACTTAAATAGCTATCATAAAGATGATAAGTGTAAACAACAAAAAAATTAATACCTGAATTTTATTCCACACAAACTTGACATTGCTGTTTTCTAACTCAATGGAAACTATACTTCTTTGGTGGAAGTTTGAAGGTATGCATGTTAAAGGAAATCCATTCCAGTGCAGCCATCTCAATTTTTTTGAAAGATATTTAAAATCACCATCAAGTTGTGTGCCAGAAAGTTCAAGCAATCTGAGTTTCTTCATGTTTTTAAATGCTTTGGTACTAAAACGTTGTGCACTATGACTTGGCAACTTCAAAGTCAAACCCTCAACAGCTTTTGTTCCCTGTGAAATATAAATGACCAAAAGTTAAACATGCTATAGAGATAAAAAAAAAAAAAAAAAAAAAAAAAAAATTTTATTTATACAAATCATTTGTTACTAGAAACAAGGAAGCACAAGATGATACATAACCAAACTAATATTTAAAGCTTTTGTGCTAACAACAGCACAAACGTAATTTGCTTTTAAAGTTTGAGATATTTTAAATCTAGATTTTCTTATTTAACCAAAAACAAATTTACAACAAAGTATAAGAAGTTCTTACAGTATGTTCTGACAATACATCAAGCACATCCTCATGAAACCACAACCTACTACGTTCCTCAGGCTCATTTGGTGATTTCTCACGAATGATTTCTCTTCCCATATCTCGCAGCAAATCATGCATGCCAAGCTTGTTCTTATCATCGATCGTTACAAGGCTTCGCTCAACGAGGACACTTATTCCAATTTCAGCGAAAAGTCCACAGCCATTTAATATATGAATAACATCATTTCGGTCCATCCCAATAAAGAAACAAGCTATGTCAAGGAATATTGATTTCTCTGTATCATCATTTAAACCATCATAACTTATTTTTAACTTCTTATGTACTTGATCATTGGGAATTATTTTGAGTTTCTCCAATACAGAAATCCACTCTAATTTCTCCCTATCAAACAAATAGGACCCGATGACTTCAAGAGCTAGCGGCAAACCCCCAGAATACATAACTACATTTCTGGAAATTTCAGAAAAATCTACCGTGGGACTCGTTTGCTTGAATGCATGCCAACTGAAAAGCTCTAGAGATTCACTTTCATCCATTTCTTTCATTGAGTATGTTTTGTTAACCCTATCCCTTCTCAGTATATGTTTATCCCTAGTTGTAATGATTATTCTACTCCCTGGAGCAAACCATTTACAACTTCCACACAAAGCATTTAGTTGGTCCAATTTATTCACATCGTCAAGTACAAGAAGTACTCTTTTATGACAAAGTCTTTCCTTTAAAATAGATTTTCCCGATTCAATGTTTTGTATCTTGGTTGTGGTTTCTTTGAAAATATCATACATAAGTTGTTGTTGTAAATAGACTTGTCCAGAAACTTGCTCCCAAACCTCCCTAATATTTGCAAGAAAGCTCCTACCTTCAAAATTGCGGCCAATTTTATTACAGATGGCCTTTGCAATGGTGGTTTTGCCGATTCCACCCATCCCCCACATCCCTAAGAGTAGAACATCATTTGATTGTTGAGTGTCTAGAAGTTGAATCATATCTTGCACTCGAGATTCGATTCCCACCGGATTATCAGCAATGAATAAGTCCGTCTTGTCAAGAAAATGTGTAACATTTTCAACAATATCCTTGATAACCTCACTTTCATTCCTATAAAGAAAAACAAAGAGATGGTACATTTACATTTACATGTCCATACATATATGGATATCTATGTGTTTACATATAAGTAATTACCTATGTATGTATGTGTCTAAAGTAGAGTGAACATTTGATTAAAAAAAAATTATAGGTTGGGACGAAAGAACCCAAAGAACCACTCTGACTGATTTAAGCAAAACATCTACCCAATATGAAACAACCACCAGCAACTGGTTGGGACGAAACCAACAAAACTCGCAACAGAAACCCAAACTTGTTTGTCCGGTGAAGAACCCAGAAGGACAAGAGGCGGATCTGAACGAATCTCCAAGAATCTGAACTTGGTTGAAGCCCAGACACGTTTAAAACCAAACACACAACAGCCACCGAAGACATGGCGGTTCCACTTCCAACAGTAAACACTTATATTATATCATTAAGTTGTCCTTAAAAACACAATAATAAAAAATTGTTAAAATGCAGAGAAGAAGTAGGTAACCTGGAATTTAGGACAAGAAATCCAGCAAGGCCGGCCGCCTCATGTAGCGCATCTTTCCACTTTAGTACAATGTCTTTGTACCCATCTTCAAGCACCATAGATTCCTCCTCCTCAAGCGTATTTCTCCACTTTGGCACCATGAGTTCATCCCCCTTTAAAATTCTTTTCGATAGATTTCGAAAAACTTTACCAAACTCACCTGTTTGATGACGAACTTCAGAGGGATGTACATCGTAGAACACAGGCAGTAGCATCTGTCCTGTGGTTCTGTTACACTCCATTATTTTCATCAACTCTTGAAGACACCATCGGGAATCAGCGTAGTTTTTGGAGAATACAATAACAGAAATTCTAGATTCTTGGATTGCTTGCAGTAGTGATTTTGATATGTCATCTCCCCTCACAAGGGAGTGATCATCCTTGAAAACGATAATTCCGGCGTTTTGAAGAGATGCAAATAGATGTGAAGTGAAAGACTTACGAGTATCTTCGCCTCGGAAACTCAAGAACACATCATACTTTCTAATTCTACTGTCCTCAGGACTATCATCCGGCAAATTTAAATATTGATCAACGTTAAAATCAGGAATCCAATCTAAATCACCGGAAAAGGTTACTGTTTGGGAAGACATGGATGGGTGATATGAGTTTTCAGGGACAGTGGAGGGAGCAAGAATTTTCGGAAGGAAATACTCTTCAGTTGACTTCGGTGAGATTTGAGATCCATAGGGACAAAAACGTGGGAAAATGGAAGGATTCGGTTTTTAATTTAAAATTTATATTTCCAAGACAATGTGTTTGACTCGTTGTAAAATCTTGTATTTTCAAAACAAAGTTTTTATCAAAAAAATTCATTAATTAATGTCCATAGAGCACTAGTTAGCAAGACCTTAAATATACTTTAATGTGTCAACTTTTCTTAACAAGGACAAGTAGCTTCTACCTTTATCAATTGTTTTTCTTAGACTAATTTCATCGCCATCTTTTCCTGGACCGTTTTCCTCAGCCGTTTCTTCATCAGCTAGATCAATTGAAAGATCCACATCTTTTCCCGGATTATTTTTGTTTGCAACACTTCTCCGGACAATTCTGCCACTCCTCCTCACATATTTAGGTGGAACAGTTTGTTGGTGTAAGTTCTAGAGGTCAATAGTTTATGTTAAATTTATGTTATGTATCATGACTTTTATTATTAAGTAAAATAAGACATTCTTTATTATACTTGTTGTAAGATTAATAAAGTGTCTATAATAGATAGTTCATGTGATGGAACATTAAGTAAGACTTAATCGTGAGATTACATCAACATAAAGAACACTACTCTTAAAAGTATTTGTAGTCAAGCTGTAATATAAATTGGGATAATAATAAAACGTATAGACTATTATGTATGTAGATTGATGACCACATCTCATGGGTCATAAATATGATATATTACATTTATAAATACATATAAATATTATGATTAATATTTAAACTGGATTGATCCACCATGAGAATATTACATAGTATGTTATAAATAAAAGCGTTATAAGATATTCTCATAGTGATAATTGTGTATACCACTCTTAGACCTGAAACCACTATGATCCCTAGATGTGATGTAACATCATCCCAATTTTTTGGATATTATTATTTATTATTTAATATATTATTTATTTAATTGTTTGATGTGCTTGAATTGTGGAAATAGTTGGTTTTTATTAAAAATAGAGAAATTAAGGTATTTTGATAATTTGGAATTGAGGGATATTTTTGTAATTTAGAGGAAGATGTTATTTAATGAGGTGAGTATTAACTTTGAGGAATTAGTACAAGAGAGGTAATTAGTAAAATAAGATAATTAAGTGATTAGAATTAGTAGTGGTTATTTTTATTAGCAAGAATAATGACTAAGTCTAATAGGTGTGAAGTTAACTAAGCTCAATTGGTGCGGGTATATAAGACTAGTAGTAGTCACAAATTAGGGTTGTAAATTCATTTGATAAGTTTAGAAAAGATGTTAGAGCTAGTGAGAAGAACTAAGAAGAGAGAAGAAAAGAAGATCTAGAAGGGAAAAAGAGGAGCAAGCTAGGATAACTCAAGTAAAGAGGGTAGATTGGAGCTAGGATGCTTAGCTTTTGGATTCCAAGGTAAGGGGTAAAAAGGTTGTGTTGACATTCAGAGATTATGAGTATTTTGTGCGGTTTTGGGTCATGTTTGTTCTTGTGTTTTCGTGAAATTGATGTTGAATTAAATTGAATTTTGTGCTCCATTAATGGTGGTGATTTTGAATATGTGAAGGTTATGTCCATGTTGTTAACTACTACGGAGCCTCCTATTTTCTTAGTTTCATTGAATCCAATTTGGCATAAGGAGGTACCTTTGAAAGTTTCTATTTTTGTGTGACGCCTTCTTCGTGATCGGCTTTCTATAAAGGATAATCTTCATAGACACAATATTATCCCACATGACAATATGTTGTGTGATGGAGGTAGCGGGATGGAGGAAACAACGAAATACCTGTTTTTATCTTGCCCTCTTTTTGGTTTTATATGGCCTCACTTGCATCATTGGGTCGGTATTTTGGCGGTTGATCCATCGTACTTGATCGAACACTTTTTGCAGTTTGGCTAGTTAGGAGGTAGTTCCAGATGTTTGCAGTCTACTCTTTTATTAATTTGGCTTTCATGCATTTGGGTGTTATGGAAAGAACGCGATAATAGGATTTTTTTAATAACAAGGCAACTTCTATTTATGAAATAGTGGACAAAGTTAAACTTCTTTCCTTTTGGGGTTTAACGCAAAACATGTGAATTTTGCTTATAGTTATCATTGTTGGTGGCTTAATCCTTTGGTTTGTTTAGGCATCATAATGTGAGTTTAGTTGTTTCATGCTTTTGCACATTTATTTGTATTAAGTTGTAAACTTTATTTGCTTTCTGTTCTAGTACTCCTTGTGCTAGTTAGGAAGTGAATTTTCGTAACCTAAGTTCCATTTTGTCTTGTTAAAAAAATGTATAACTATTAAAACTAGGTAAAATCAAATAAAAAAAATAAAAAATATTTAAGGTTAAATATGTTTTTGTTTCCAATAAATATATCAACTTTTTATTTTAGTTCTTCTAAAATTTTCTTTCGACTTTTACTCCTATAAAATTTTCAATCACCACTTTTAGTCCATACTTATAAGTCAACTCATGTTTAGCCTTTGTTTAATGAAATTATGTAAAAATGTGTAGAATATTATAAATATCTCTCCTAAAAAAAATTAATTTTTTTAACAAAACATGAATTTTTAACAGGCAAAAATATAAAGTTCATATTTAATTCATGTCTTGTTAAAAAATTCCATTTCTTTGTTTTTTTGCGAGATTATTATTATATTATAAATTTTTGGGTTAATAGGGCTTTACCCCCTGTAATATAAGCCACTTTTGGTTTTGCCCCCCGTAAAAAAAAAGTTTTAGATTCCGTCCTGTTAAAATCAAAATTCTTCAGAAATAGACCTTGACCCCATGTGACTGTGCAAGTAAGCTGATGTGGCACGATGAATCAACATTTTTTTATGATGTGGCACAGTGACTGTATAAAAAAAAAAAATTAATATACGTGGCATTTGTGGCTAAATTTTTTTAAAAAAAATTCATGTTTTTTTATTTATTAATTAGCAGTTATTTTAAAAAAGCAATTACGTATTAAAATCAAATGAAAAAAAATAAGGAAAACGCCTAAAAAAAATAAATTCATATCTACATCTTCAACCTCTTTACCATCATTATCAATCTATTCATCTTCATCATCAAATTCAACCAACCAAAAATAAAAATTCATCATAATCTCCATTAAACTCTCAAATTCAATTCCTCAAAATGACTAGAACAACAACAACATCAACATCGAATTCAATTCCTCAAATTCAAGTCCTTTATTGGTGTTGAAATCGTTACACACACTTTAATTTCCATCCAACAATATCAACAAACAGAACCCAACAAACCCAAACTCGAATCCAGCAGCGGATCTAGAACACTGAACTAAACAGCAGCCAGCAACAACAACTTTTGTCATCTAGATTCCATGAAGACGAATGTGTGAATCCAGATCTTAGATGAAGCAAATTCGTGAATTCAGACAAGACCCAGGTCAACTGCGAATCAGAGTGAGCCATATCGTGTGATTGAAGGAGGACGACCACCGTATGCAGAGGCAACGATCAAACCCCTCTCGGGATTACTGTTCATCGACATGCTTCTAAGTCCCTTTTCACAATTCAAATCATATTTTTTAAATACTTCACAAGATAGACCCAAAAAAAGAAAATCCATTTCTAAACTCACCCTAGAAAAAGGAAAAAAAGAAGAAAAAAAACCCAATAAGATTTAATGGATTGAGATGGTGAAGGGTGGAAGGGGGCTTGAGATGTGTTACACGATTGAGGGAGAGATAACTTGGGGGTGAATTTTTTTTTTTCTATTGAAGATAGCTTGGAGAGATAGACATTTTTTTTTTCTGGATTTGGAGCTTGTGCTTGGGTTTGTAAAAATGTTTAACGAAAATCCCTAAATCAATAATTATTTTATGATTTTTTTGTTTTTTCTCTTAATTTTTAATTATATAATCAGGTGTCAATTAATTACACGCGTGGAACAATTAAAAAAAATGAAAAACAAAATTATATATCTAGTCATGTGCCACGTCAGCGCCACATCAGCGAATATGGTAAGTCAGATGAGTCAGGGTCTATTTCTGAAGAATCTTTATTTTACAACGATGGAATCTAAAACTTTTTTTTTACAGGGAGCAAAATTAAAAGTGGCCTATATTACAGGGGGTAAAACCCTATTAACCTTAAATTTTTCAACAAAATTTTATTCAAAAATATGAAGTCTACGTATAAGTTTACTTAAAAGTATGGATAAAAAAATTTAAGGAAAGTAAAACAAAAAAGTTTATATATTTGTAAGGATGATGAACGTATTTAACTCGAATCTTTAATACTAGCAAATATATATAATTATGGGTTTTGCTAGAAGACACATTTTATGAAGGTGTCTTTTAGCAAGTTATTCTATGAGCATTTGCTAAAAGACACCAACTAATTTTTATGAAGGTGTCTTTTAACAAAGTTATAACTAAAAAGTGAAAATCATACCTTGAGGTGTGAGTTGTTAAAAGACGCCTTTACAGGTGGCTTCCAGCAAAAACTATGTAATTATTATGGAATGGATAATGCACAAGGAAACACGAGGATAAAACTATGAGAGCTGAGATACATGGCATCACTTTAGTTGAGAAGATGATTGCTCTCAAAGCCATATTTCACCCTTCCTTCTATCCTTCTTCTAACAACACCACCACCTTTTCTACTCTGCACCCCCACCACAACACAGCAAGAAGAAGAAGCTCGGTTTTCGTCTGTCTCTGCAGCACCAACTCCAATGATGAACCTGATAATAATTCACAACCTGGAGGTGATGTTCAAAGCCAAGAGTTATTGGCTCAACTTGCAATGCTTGAGACAGAAAAGGTTCGTCTTACGGATTATTTGGATGAAAGATCCGAATATTTGACTCAGTTTGGTGAAGAAGCTAAAGCTGAGATTGATAAGATTGGTGAAGATGCTCTTAAAGGATTGGATGAAGCTAGTGATAGAGTATGTATGCACTTTTCACTCACTATTTACTTGTTCAATTTGTTAACCATGCATAGATTCTAGTTAGCTACAGAGTTATTCATTTTAGTACTTTACATTCCAGTAAACCATAATTCAGTTTTTAAAGTATATGAACATAACAAATAATTGTTAAAGTATGTACAATTTATCTTGTTGTTTAAAGTATATGAAAATTCATTATGTTAATCCCTAGTAGGAACTATACTTTAGAATTATTTTATATACTTTACAGACTAAATTCGAGAGAGACTGGACTATAATGTTGGTCAGGTAGAAGCAATTTGCCCCCATAGGAGTATCTGAGAAACTGTAGTTTGAATCCTAGGGGAGTAACCCACGGAGGTTGAGAATTAAAGGATAAAACATTGTTCAATTAGTCGAATTAAAAATTAGTCTCATAGTCGGTCCAAATGACCGAAGTAGCGGAAATGCCATGGTGGACTCATTGTGGTGCCAAAGGCTCTAATTACGGTGAGAATATGAAAATCCTTTGTATTAGTCCCTAGCATCTTGACAACAAAGTCTAAAGTGATGAGTTTTATATAATTTAGAGATAATCGTTATTTTTATTTTTTTGAAGAGGCTAAACTAGTCCACCCAATTTGACATTGGGAGAATCAAACTCGAGACTTGAGGAGAAGCATACTCATTATTTTTAAATACTATAGAGACTAAAGTTGAAGATAGCGATACTTTAGAAACTAAAGTTGAAGATAGCGATACTTTAGAGACTAAATTGATAATGTATTCTCTTACATTCCATATTTCTTTTAGAAGATATGTTAATGTACTTTTAATTTTATTTTAATTGTTTAATTATTGATTGATTTCTTAGATTATATGCTTATTTTGTTTGGGTCCTCCAACCACTGTCGGTTCCGCCGCGGTGGTCTGTTTCCGTCGTTTTTCTGACCACTAATACCCCTCCGGGGGCTGTCGAAGATGCCGTCAGCCTTTCTCCGTCACGACAAGCTTTGGGTACTTTTTGGATCTCGAAAAGGGTTGGCGTTGTTCTGGTTCGTAAACTCCTCCGTTCGTAAGAGGTTGATGTCGGCGACACTGTGTTGGTGGTTGTTTCTTGCCTTTGATATCTGATTCTTCCAGATCTGTTGAGATCTGCAGATTTCAAGGCGTTTGGGTTGCCTCCATAACACCGGTGGTTCTGTTTGTACATATTTAAAAAGACGATGTTGTTGCCTTTCGGGTGGCTAGTCATGCCGTGCCTGTTGGGCCAGAAATGGCTGTTAATTTGCTCTAAATGATTGCAGTAAACTGTTGGCGGTCGAATTCGCTCCCCACTCTCTAAATTTACTGTTGTGGTAATAGTGAACTGTAGGTGTACGAACTTGTTACTGTGTTGGCAGTTGAATCGAGTTCTAGCACCATTGGAAATCCCCATTCGCTATTTGACTTGGACTGTGGGGCTCGAAAGAGCGTTTTAGCTTGCTGTGATATGCAGGGAGTTGATGGTACATGGACCTGCTTTCGTGTTGACGGATGGTCCAATCACCGCACTTATGACCTTTGATTAGTTTTAGGATTAATTAGAGGCAGACTTATCCACTTGTGTTGTTTAATTTTTTGTATTTCCCGCTTGGGTCGACCTACACTTGTGTGTGGATTACTGGGTTAGGTTTATGTCCCCCCAGTTTTTTGTTTTTGTATTTCTTTTTCCTTTTTTTAATAATATATATGAGCACCTGGCAAGGACTGGAACCTGTAAGACATCCCAACTTCGTTGGAGTGTCTTCCATTCCTTTTCTATGTCAGTGTGCCTTTGCCTTATCAAAAAAATAGAATATACAAAAGCAAATATGCCTGTTAAAAACAGTACTTATGCAAAAAATGCTTGAAAATTACTTCAATAATGACCCTTTTACATTTATTTTGTGATTATAGATAACAGCAAAAATAGAGAGCGAAATGCTAGCATTTGAGGAAGCAAATGAACAAAACAGAATAGAGTTTGAGGAAAGTGAGAGCAAAGTAATGGAGATTGAAGGACAAATGGAAGTTGACAGAAATGAAGGACTATTCTTTAAGAACTTAGGACAGAAAGGAGCTAATGTTGATAAAGCAAAAGCCAAAGAAGAAATGGAAAAGATGAAAGATGTAACAACAGTTGAGGAAAATGGAAGAAAAACAAGGAAAAATATTTACTTATTCTTCATTGGTCTTTTTACATATGGAATAATTGGTTCTATTAATGTCTCATCATTAAGTAGTACTGATTGGAAGAGAGTTGCAGTTCTTGGTGCTATTCTTGTGGCTTTATTTTCTCAGTTCATTTTTGAACAAAATAAAGACAACAATCCGAATGATGATGAACAATGAAGAGGAAGAAAAGAACTCAAAATCATCTTTTATTTTTTTATTTTTTTTATCAGATTAGAAGTTTCAGTTTCTGAGGGAAGTGATTTGTAAGTATATAACCTCAAGTAAGAGATTACAATTTGGATTTGATACATCAAGCTGCTTTTCTTGGGCATGAAATACAGCTGATAATATTGGTGACTAAGTTACCATGTCTGCTGAATTACAGAATTTCCTTAAATCTTATGTTTGTAGCGAAGACACACGCACACGTATCATCACCAAGATTTTAAACCATGATCATAGTCTTTGTTTCCGGCACTTGCCGCAAGTTGCGATGTTCGATAATATGAAAAACTGCACTTAAATGTGACTGATGTGATAATAATTGTGGCTGTGGTATTATTATGATACCTCAAAAACTTTTACACTCTATCACCTATTTAGGACTGCAGTTAAAATCATGATCATCAAAGCTACTACAGTTGTGTACTTTAAAGCATAACTTGTCAGCTAAATCAAGGTCAAGTTTCTTAATTACATGTTATTGAGTCAATACCTAATCTAGTTCCTAAAATTGTAAGGTTGTATATATGCAGTCTCTCAGTATTATCAATGTTTAGATCTCTGAAATCGTAATATGGTAATCATATTCGTCCAGCTGTCATGTTCTGTTGTAATATGTATCTTAGATTGGATACACTTAGTTTCAAATGCATTTTCAACATTACCAACTTAATATCATTATACTCCTTGCAAATACCAATCTTGTAAAAATTGATGTGAGGCGCTAAGTTGATACAATTTTACAATTACCAGATTAGATATTTACTCCATCTACGTGAAAAAGTGATGTTCAACAATATCCTCTCCAATCATCTTAAACAACCAAATGAATAGAGCGTTTCTTTTCTGGACCCTTTACATATATAATTTGAAGTGTTATAGGGCGTTGTATTGGGAAAACTCAAGTTCCACATCAGATAGATAGGACTCAAAGAGGATGCACTCCTCACCTTACAAGCTGAACAAGCCAGTTTTGTAAGGATGTGGGTGATCTGATCCACCGGGACGGATCATAAGCTATTTCTCCAAGCATGAGGGGGGATGTATGCCGACAAAAGACACTTTGATGTTAAAGTAAGGTGATGTGGGTAGCAAAAGTGTGTAAAGTGCATGAGGGGATCATACTGATCTGAACTATGTTGACTACCATTATTTACAATTATTCAAAAACTATCTGAATTATGTTGACTACCATTTTTCAATAAATTCAAAAAAT
>Ga0315913_1000122_pt1 | contig 48442 bp, 40 predicted proteins | sample MpolsnodulesMG_FD_207736 | JGI IMG/M metagenome (GOLD analysis project Ga0315913, IMG submission 207736) | Medicago polymorpha root nodule microbial communities from Los Angeles, California, United States - small nodules | ecosystem: Host-associated > Plants > Roots > Nodule | place: USA...
ATCTTTAAAAGTTGAATTTTACAGGTAATTAAAAGTTGAATTTTTTTTGTAAAAAAAAAATAAAAATTCATGGGTACCCGCGGATATCCGTTGGTGTCTAAATACCCGTGGATTACCCGTATAGAGATACCCGCACGGATATGGGTACGGGTACCATATTTATCCAACGGGGCGGGGACGGATATCATAACTACCCGTACCCGCGGATACCCATTGACATCCCTAAACAAGCCCTTGAAATCTTTTAAGAGTAATAATTTACCTTCTTTTTGTAATCAATAGGTTTGACCGTGTATATCAAAGGTAAGATTTTTTTTTTTAAGGAATATCAAAGGTAATAATTATAATGATTTCTCTTGGCATAAAAAGAGAAATAAAATATCTACCCAATAGAAAAAAGAAAAATGAAATAAAAGTCATTGATGAGGTTACCATAAAGTGCTAAAGCCCTGCCCATAAATTAAGGATGTTTTCAGTGGCTAACCAACCATTTACAAAACTCCACGGCAATAATGTCAAAATATCTTTTTGTGCATGTAATGGTTTTATGCATGCTAATGGCAACATTACATGCAAGCCAAATCGATGATATCTCATGCAGCTCTGAATCTATTACAGGAGTGATATGGCCATTGCTGCCATGCCTACCATTTTTGGAGGGTTCTCTCCCAGCAACACCATCTAGTGAATGTTGTGCCGGAGCAAATAATTTGTTCCAAATGGCCAAAACCACTGAGCTTCGGAGGTATCTTTGTCAATGTCTCAAAATTGTTTCGTCAAGTCTTCCATTCGTTTCAGAGAGATCTAAACAATTTCCTCAACTTTGTCACATTAATGTGTCAGTTCCCATTGATCCTAAAATCGATTGTAACTCGTAAGTTTGTCTAAGCTCTTTTTCTTACTAACTCCACTGTTGTACAAAAATATTTTGTTTTGCTCTATTATTATATATTCTAATTATTTTGTTTTATCATGTATATATAGGATCCCATGATTTATGCAATAGGGTCGGATCATGAAGAAAGCTTAAATAACTACATGGAAGAAATTTTGTTTTTGATTGTACTACAATGAAGATGAAGAATATATCAATAAAGAATGTAAAAGATGGTGACGTCTAGGGTGAACCATCAATTAAGTGGTTCATCGGTGGACCACTCTTGTATACCATCAAGATATATTTAAGGGTCTGGATGAAATAGAAAAGAAAATGAGAACACATACATCTTTCCTCACACAATCCAATTCCCTAGCTTCTCTCTGCCACTTGTCTCTCCCAATTTTTTTTCAGATTCACATCTCTTAATCCAAAATTCAACCGCTGCTATAACTGCCACAAACCAAAGATATATTGTTCAGATTCAAATAAAATGACTAAGACTCGAGAATTGTTTCATAACCCAAGGCTATTGTTTTTTTCTGTATTCTGATTTTCTTACCGAAGTATCCATATTTTTTTATCATCATAATAAATTATAAATCAAACAATTGATATATATGAGGCGGGCTTCAATTCATGGCCCCTACGATGTCACACAATATTCTAATTTCATCTCTCGATCTATTATGAACCTTCTTAAGTTCTTCATATTGTTTTTTTTTTTTAATTCAATTGGGTTAAGTAAATCTCAACCTACAAATACTGAGAGGAAAAAAAACGTTTTAGAGAATAAAAAACCATTTTTATTTGCAGAAAAAGTAACCATAAACATCAGTGAGAGAGGTATGAAGTTTGGTGGGGAAGGGAGAGGAATATAACATCTAGTGTGGTAATGAGTATGGAAATCGTGTGAGTCTTTTTAATCTAAAAGTCAAAATTACTGGTACACCGGTGAGGGACTTAGTTGAACCCTCACCCTAGAATCCACCCTGAGTTTATTAAAAAGTACTGCAAAAAGTTATCAAATTCAATTCAAATGATATTTTTAAAATATTCTGATATCAAGTTGTTTCAATGATATTTTTCAATTATATATGCAGTGGATACATGGCTCCTGAATATGCATTGCATGGTTATTTGACGGACAAAGCAGATGTTTATAGTTTTGGAATTGTTTCCTTGGAAATTGTCAGTGGAAGGAGCAACATCATTTATCGGTCGCTGGATGAAACATTTTATCTTCTTAATTGGGTAACTTTATGATGCTCTCCATTTCTCACATAAATTTGATTATCCATGGTCCTATCAGCAGATACATTGTTTTGCATCTTGAATTGCTCATTTTATATAATGATTCAATTCCAAATTAGAATAAAACCATGTATCCCCTAAAGGGATGATCCTTTCTGTTTTGCCGTGAGAGCTGCAGATAGCCTTGCTTGCTGTAAACAGTTGGACGGTTATAACTGTCTACTGCTCTATCTCATCATATAAATACTCTTTCTCTTGAATTAAGTTTTATAATGAATCACGGAGTTTATTTTTATTTAAAATTTCATGTACTTTCTTTCATTTTTTCGTAAATATGAATTCTAAGACATTTTCTTATCCCTTTCCTCGTCCCGACCAAAAAGAAGAAATCAACCTAGCAATAATACTAATTTTCAATTAAGATTTAAAATTATAATTTTGATAACGAGATTTTTTTTGTTAAAGTATTACATTTCACCGGAAGGACAATGAAAGGGATCCGAAAAGGATGTAACTTTAATCTCTCTTGAAAAATTACAAAACACTTCAGAGTTACTGTCAATTTCTAAAATCTTAATATCATGAACCATCTAAGTTACATGCTAGTGACATCATTCTTGTAAATGGTCTGGGTTTCAAATCAAAATATTCTTAGCTTTTTTCTTTCAACAGGCACATTTGTTGAAAGAGAGAGGTGACCTAATGGAACTAGTTGATAGAAGATTAGGTTCAGATTTCAACAAAAAGGAAGCTATGGCGATGATCAATGTGGCTCTCCTATGCACCAATGTCACTTCAAACCTTAGGCCCTCCATGTCGTCGGTGGTAAGTATGCTTGACGGAAGGACTGTGGTTCCAGAATTTGTTTCAGATTCAAATGAAGTTATGGATGAAAAGAAGTTGGAAGTAATGAGACAACATTACTATCAGAAGGAAGCAAATAAGATAAGTAAGTCACAAACACAAAGTCAGAGTTTATTAAATGATAGCCAATGTATTGCTTCATCAGCTTCAAATCTTTATCCTATCCAAAGTGATTCTTCCTATTGGGAGGAAACAAATTAACAGTGTTTGTTGAAACATAATGGCATCTTCCAGTTTGATGTCCTGCCACTATGTCTTGTGATGAAACTGTGGTTTATATATTTAAAATTGAGCACTAGTTTTGTCTCTATTTATAAGTCTCTTTGGAGATGAGGCCTATGCCACCCTTTACAAAATTGGAGGTGAGGCCCATTAACTAAATCAAACATGGAATTATATTTACAGATTTTACATATAATTTTTGTTATTTGCATCTTTACCTCACATTCAATCAATGTGTTTTTTATGTTTCCAATCAAAAACTACAATTGGCACTTTTCTCTACTCAATGTTTCTAATGTTTAATTATAAAGAGAAGTCACACTAGCTACGAGAGTTCGGTGTTATGATGATAAATGATGTCTCATGAGTGTAATTTAGGGTGAAAAATGAGAGTGGACTATTGAATCACAGATGGAGAAAATATATATAAGGGACCAAAATCACACAATCACGATATTTGGATGAACAAAAGTGCAAGGCTTCAAAAGTGCACGGAACTATTTCAGATCAATTATGTAGCTAATGTGATTGAAAATTCAATTTTTGCAAAACATGACTACAAACAACATCAAATAGGCAGAATTTCAATTTTCTCCAGTTTGGGAAAACAAATTTGAAATTCAGAACATGCAAGTATAACATAATAAAAAATGCTGACACACTTTCCAGAAATAAAGTTGAGACCAACATAATTTCTGGGATCCAGTTAAGTTTTAACTAATAATAAATAATCTGCTAAATCATGTTGTAAAACTAAAACTAACAAAATCCTCGGTGCAGTCTGCATTCTACAAAACGGATTTTGGATGAAAATGACAAAAAGTGGTTAATGAAAACAAAGGAGTCCTGATTTTTTTTTATTCAAACATATACGTAGACCCCTGTAAAAGAAAAAAAAAAGTGTCCCTAAATATAAGCTTCATTGCAAATTACTAGATACATTTAATATTATTTTTCTAAATTTAACCGTTATTAATTAATACTACTAATTTAGGTTAGGACATCAAAATTCAAAATCAAACACATCTATTACACCAATGACAGATTAGTAATAGTCTTACACAAATCATACACATTGATTATACTACTGTTACCTGTCTTATAAATATGGACTGTGGTAGTACTCAGTTTTGATGATATGCATCAAGGTTTGATCACAGGACATCAAGCTATCAGAGGTAACTATGGTTCAATAAACACTCTTAATTTCATTCATCCCAATAGGAAGAATCACTTTGGATAGGATAAAGGTCTGAAGCTGATGAAGATGAAGCTGTCCGTCCATCGCTTAATAAACGCTGACTCTGTGTTTGTGACTTGCTTATCTTAGTGTCTTCAATCTGATGATAGTAATTCTCTCGCATTACTTCCATCATCTTTTCATCCATTACTTCACTTGAATCTGGCACAAATTCTGGAACCACAGTCCTTCCTTCAAGCATACTTACCACTGAAGACATAGACGGCCTAAGGTTTGAAGTGACGTTGGTGCATAGGAGAGCCACATTGATCATTACCATGACTTCCTTTTTGTTGAAATCTGAACCTAATCTTCTATCAACTAGCTCCATTAAGTTACCTTTCTCTTTCAACATCAGCGCCTGTTGAAAGAAAAACAGTTTTATTTGAAATCGACAGTAACTATGACATGTTTGATCCCTAAAAGTACATTCACTCTTCTAGAGAAACTAAAAGTACATCAATTTTTTATCCCTTCATTGTGATTCTAGTGAAAATTAATACTTCAACAAAAAAATATGTATCTTTTCAAAATTAGCATCATGTTTCTCATTGGATTGAAAAATGAACAATATATGTATGACAAAAAAAACAATAGTACCGTGAAAAATGAAATTTTCATGACCAAGGAAGAACATCATAAAGTTACCCAATCAAGAAGATGGTATGCTTCCTCCTTTGACCGATCCATGGTGTTGCTCATCCCGCTAGTGATTTCCAAGGCAACAACTCCAAAACTATAAACGTCTGCTTTGTCTGTCAAATAGCCATGCATTGCATATTCAGGAGCCATGTATCCGCTGCATAATTAAATCATATCATTGCAACAACTTGATATCAGTATACAACATGATATAATACTTTTATATCTAAAAAGTTCAGATTAAATTGAATTTGATAACATTTTGCAGCACTTTATAATATACTAAGCGATAGCCAGAATTATAGTTACTCACTAAGTTCCAGCAATTCTAGTACTAATGTGAGTATTGTCCTCCTCATCAAGCTTGGCCAAACCAAAATCAGATATCTTTGGGTCGAAGTCCGTATCAAGCAACACATTAGTGGCTTTGATGTCCCTGTGAACTACTTTCAGTCTTGATTCTTCATGGAGGAATGCCAAACCTCTAGCAATACCAACACAAATCTTCTGCCTTGTTGACCAATCTAATCTTATTTGATGTTCCTCGGGACCTTTACTTGTGAATGTAATGAAAATAAGAGCACGATATCACATAGTAACAAGATAAGTCAGACAATGTATAGACTATCACATAAATAGCAACCAGAAGTAGATATGGGAAAAATTACCAAATAAAGCACGAGCAAGACTATTGTTTTCCAAGTATTCGTATACCAGCAACAACTGATCTCCCTCCACACAACAACCGTGGAGTTTAACAAGATAAGGGTGTTGCAAAGCAGAAATCATGCCTATCTCGTTTAAAAACTCACGATTCCCTTGCTTTGATTTAGAAGAAAGTTGCTTCACTGCTATCAATGTCCCGTTGGATAAACATCCCTTCATTTTGAGAAATGATGTGCTGTTAGATGTTGATAAATAAAAGCATGACTCTCAGATTTATTATATTATGGAAATTACCTTGTACACGGGACCAAATCCTCCTTCTCCAATCTTATTGGAAATGTCAAAGTTATTTGTTGCTGCTTTGATTTGTCTTAAGGTAAACAAACCCGTTTGTAGGTCTAAATTTTTCAGTTCTGTTAATTCAAGTAAAAGAAACATTAAAGGTCTGTTTAACTCGTTTGTAGATCTTACACTAATAAAAGTCTAGTTTTCATTACTTGAATAAAACACGTGTTAGCAAAAAGTTTGATAATAATAGCAATAAATTAAATTTATATATTTAAACACCTCTTGCTAATGAATTTTTCTTTCCAAAACATCCTTTCCACCAAATTACACCAAATACAAGAATGATAATAATTATTGCTGTAACCACAATTCCAACCACTGCTCCTATAGACATGCTTCCAGGTGGAGAATCTGCTTGATTATTATTATACAAGAAATTTCAATATTAGATCATAACATGCAGATCATAGCATAAGGTTAGGAATGTGCCAAGTATAACCCACCAGATTCGATTGATATAGCTGATATAAGAGGACCATATACTGATCTATTTGGGAGATATTGTGTCCCTTTTCCAGCCCAATATAAGCGTATCTCCAAGGTATTACTAGTAACGGCAACATCTGTGAACAGTTTTATAACTTTCTTACCAACTCCTCCTGCTTCTTCGGCAATATTGAAGTCCTTTTGCACCCGCTTTCCCTGCAGCATTTCATTAACAACCTTAATTCTTCATGAAAATTACAACCTACAGATATTTTAATCATCATTCTCTTTTACAAATATTTTTTAAGTTTGTGATATATTCTCCGTATTTTAATTGGAAAGATAGTTCGACAAACTCCATACAGGAACCTAGTGATCACTTGGCTCTTGATATTATCAAATGGAATGAAAGAGGGAAAATTCTCATTATTGATCAAAGTGTTACACACCTATATATAGAGTTCAAGCATAAGCTATGTAACTAACTCAACTAACAAAGGAAGAATGAAGTACAAAGACTAAAATGCCCTCTAACAATTACTTGGGCTGCAAGCTATCTACTTTATTGTGTTTATTTTCTTCTATGTTTAATACTTGACTATTATAAGAAAAACTCATGTACCTGACAAGAGAAAATTGTTAAACATGTACCTGAAGGTAGATATCAAATACACGCCTTCCAAGACTACCATACGTTTGATCATCAGGGAACATTATTTCAGAAAAATGTAGATTTACGGTGTAGTTTCCATTTACCAGGCAAAACCCATAATAAGTCAAAGAACTAGGAGAAACACGAGCATTCATGTACAATTCAGTATCCACCATAGTAAGTTTAGCGATATTTTGCGGGGAGTAGGAATCTCCAAGTTGATTACTTTCAACAAATATACCAGTGGTACTAAATGCCCAATTTTGTGTTGGACTGAGATGGAACTTTGCTGGTCCAGATGAATCTGAATCATCATCATAACGTGTTTTGTTTACTGTTTCTTGCTTTCCACCGCAATTTATGTAAAGAGAGTATGAGGCTGGGTTAAGAAGTTCATGTGGTGTGAGCAACTTTAAAAATATTAGGGAAATAAAGAAAAATATGTTCCTTGAGATTTTATTTTTATATACTCGTTCTCCCAAACAAAGATGAAAGAAAGAAACTCACATTTGGGACATTCAAATCTCGAGCATGAAACTGTTCCTCTAGGAGAACGATGGCAGGAATAGAATAAGTTAGCATGATTAGTATAATAGGAGGGAAAATGAAAAAGCTTTATATATATGCACATTATCGTTTTAGTAGTTATAATACCAAACTTACATGTTATTTCGTACCTGTGAGGTAGAAAATAAGTTCCTGCAATACATAAGAGAAGGTGGGGTGTCTCAGGAAGGTTCTTTAGTATACAAATAAATGTGCAAAAATAACAGGATTCTTACACATTTTCATCTTGACATATCTGACTCCCTTCGCTGATGCTGAAGTTATTGTATGAAAGATCTCTATGTACAAGTCATCAAATTTGATTCAGATTATCATAATAATACAACAATCAGAGACTTAATGAAAAATTTGGTGACTACAAAGAAATTTTCAATATAAATACATTTAATATAGTAACCAAAATGACATATTGGATAAAGAATATTAAGCAAACCAAAGACATGAAACAAAAGTCATTCGCAATCAGCCCAAACATTAATTCCGAGCAACAGGCTGCAGCTTTATAAAAGTCGTAAGAGTCTCATATGAAGATAAGTTTATTAGTGGGGGTAGTCCCCACCTTACAACTCAGTTATGTAAGGTTGAGTTAGATCCAATCCAAATTCTAAGACGATATCAGAGCCTACCCAAGACCTGTTGCATCGCCACCCGCTATCAGGTCACTGCTATTAAGCCACTCGGGTCACGCTCCAAATGCCTAGTCTTGGATAGGAAGGGGGTGTATTAAGAGTCCCCATTGGATGAGATATTTCCTAAACATGTGTTTAGAAGTAGGGGTAGTCGTCAACTGACAAGCTGGTTTTGTAAGGGTTAAGTTAGGCCAAATCTAAATTCTAAGTGAAAGTATATTATACACTTCAGAGATAGAAGAAATTAAGGGTGTAATAAACTTATGCTGCGAGGGAAACTAAACTAATGAATATGGACCTAACACTAGAGTTCAATAGGAGGAGAAAAATAAAGGATTAAAGTTAAATTGTAGTACTTTTGGAAAAAGCTTTAATGCTTTAGATATTATTTGCATATCATATTTTGAAGCTTTATTTGGTGATAAACAATTTACCATACAAGTAGTTTTAGAATGATATAACTTACACGTAGATTTTCGGTCTCGTTCTCCAAGGAGGCACTGGTCCAGTGAGAAGGTTTCCAGTTAAAAATCTACCAAAAAAGAATATCAAGATATTAATATGCAAATCTTAATATCTGTAAAGGTGGAAATCTAGGAAACAAGTTATTCATTTTTAATCACAGATATCTATATCTTCTTCTCTATCAAGGAATGAATTGATTTAGGTAACTGTTTTGAGGGACCCTTTTGTACAGAAAAGCGTTCTTTTATGGTAGTTTTTTATGATGACAAAAAAAACCACTAAACCTATTACTTTGATGACTCTCATTATAGCACTTCATATATTGTCAATTTCTTTCTCATAGATTTTTTCCTTTTCAGACAGCAAGGGCATGTGATCCTTTTGACAAAAAAAGTTGCATCAGAAAGGTGCAAATACATTTTCCTAATCTTTTGAAATGAAATCCAATGACAGATGTTTTTGTTGTCTTATACACACAAAAAATATAATTGGCAGAAATATTCCTTGCACTATATATTGCAACATATAGTTAATCAAATTCCATCAAGACTCATCCTTTACTAGAACAACTAAAACTTGGTCCGGACAACTTGAGCTCCATTAGGTTGACATTTGTTCATGTATATCGATTGAAACTAGAGTTGTAAGCATAAAGAAGCCAACGTATATGTGATTAAAATTAATATATGCCAAAACAATGTGCTAAGAATTTATGAGGAATTTCATACATGTATGTCAAATTTATGTCAGCATAGGTCCTCGGAATTGTTCCACTTAATTTGTTAAAGCTGAGGTCTCTGAAAGAGATATATTGAGAAAGAGTTAGCAAGAGACAGAATTTTTTTGTCATAGAAAAACATTCCAATGACATAATTAGATAGATATCTATATAAATGTAATATCTATCAAAAGCAAATTACGACATACAAAAAACAGAGAAGGTTATAGAATATGCAAAACATAACAAAAGAAACTTAAATGGTTAGCTATAGTCAAACAAAATGTAACAAGTATGCAATTACAAGTAATTTAATGTTGTCATATTCCCAAGATTTTCAGGTAGCGTTCCGTTGATGTTGCAGTTCCTCAAAATCCTGTGAAACAGTAAGATAGACAACGATATATTATGAGTGACTTTCTTGCTCCTTTTTCCTTCTTTTCTATTTCTGAAAGAGGCAGTGGAATCAACTCACAATTTGTTTAGCAATGTCATATTATAAAGTTGCGGAAAAGGTGCATATTCAGATCCATTTAAGTCACTAACTCTCCTGAATAACACATTCGAATCAAAAATTAGTAACATAATTATGATGAATGTTAAACTTCATCTCTTTCTTTAACCATATATAAAATTATCATACATACAAGTCAACTAAGTTTCTCAAAAGTGAAATTCCAGAAGGAATAGGCCCGCTTAATCCACTTCCTTGAATCACACTGTCAAGATTAAAGTAACCATTGATAATTCTTTTAAAAAGTCAAGCGATACAAAAACAATTAACTTTGAAGAAAACTTAAAATAAAAAAGGAGCCTGCATACAGTGTTTTGATAATTGTCCAGTTCTGAATATAATCAGGTATCTTTCCAGAGAATTGGTTGTCCTGAATTCGGCTGTATCCAGAGAGCACATGAAAATTTGAAGCATCATACAAACTATTTTTGAAGTTAGTCATCTGTAAAAGTCACCATAAAAATTTGAAGCTTACAAATCCTGCAATGTAGCGAGCTTGGCCAATGTCGCAGGTAGCTCTCCAGTAAAATTGTTAGACGAAAGTCCGCTATATATAATTGTAAAAGAAAACATTAAATTATGGTACTGAGCAATAGTAATCAAAGTCGGTTTTTGTTGGAAATTCCTCCTTAATTGCGGTCCGCCTCTAGTCGCCTAAATTGTGACCTTTGGTTAGCCTTCATTGCAGCCTCCAACACCTTCATTGTGTTGACTTTGAGGGGGTGGACTTAGTCCCACATCGGATAGATAGCACTCTTGAGAAGAGTTTATAAAGAGGACGTTTATAAAGACGAGGCACTCCTCACCTTACAAGCCGGATTTGTAAGGATGAGTTAGACCCCAAATTATTTTAAGGAAAATGAAGTGCTTACAGTTTTTGAATTTTGGTTAGATTCCCAAGCTCAGGCGGAAGATTTCCAGACAATTGATTGTTCCTTAACACCCTATCCAAGTAAAACCTCTACTGAAACTCTTTAAATTGAACACGTACATACTTATAAATGGAATTTTTTTCTGTAAGGCGGGTAATGAGAAACTCACAGGTCTTGGAGAGTAGGTATGTTTGCAATCTGCACTGGTATTGAACCCGTTAACCGATTTCCGGAGAGACCACTATGATAATTAATAAAAATGTTTTCATTAGCTCATTGCGTTGCAAGTAATTACAACAAGTCTGAAAATGAATGCAAAGTTTTAAAACTTATGAAGCCATATGTCAAGAACTAAACAATCGACCTCGTATAATATCCATCAAATAATGATTGATTAAAACAGTAGAAAATCAAAATAAAAGAAAAATCATACATTTTACTAATATTCATCATTGAGCCCCATTGTTTCGGAATTGTACCATTCAAGTAATTGCGAGAGAGGTCACTGTAATAGAGGAAGAGAAAGTGTTTCTCAAGCAAAATACTATATAGATACATATGATTGAAGATATTAAACAAGTTAAATAATATAGTTAATTTGGATGTGGGGGAAAGTTTAGGTTTTACATACATAATTTGAAGGTAACGCAACCTGGTCAGTTCCGGTGACAGAGTGCCTGGGAGATTTTGTCCTTTCAAAGTTCTGTATGTACATTTTACCATAAAAAGTTAAGTTTAATATATAAATTCATGTATACACACATATTAATGGTAGGGTATAACTATAAGTATAGCAGTTAAGTTTACCAGATGGTGTTAACCGATCTAACTCATGTATACACACATATTAGAAGTGCTGGTAGCAAAGGCTCACTTCTATTGAAAAGATACTTACATTGAAACCACATGGCAGAAGTTGTCACCAGCCATAGAGCAGTTACAGGTGACATTGTTTGATACATCTGTAACCCAGTTAGGTTTGTTACTGCATGGATCGATGTCGAAGTTCCAATCTTTCTTACCAAGTGATTCAGCTATATCTTCGAGAGCTTTCTCTATATATACATACAATTCAGAGCTATCAGCTAAGTACTGAAAATTATTCTAAACTACAATCACATGTCATCAAATATATATTCATAATTTATATATTAGCAAAAAAATACATGATATTTAAGCAAACATGATAAAAAAAAAAAATCTAGAAAGAATGATCAGAGAAATGAACTTTGTGTATTATTTGGGAGCTATGGTGGAAATAAATATCATACTTTCATCAGGGTGAATAGTAGTAGCTGCAAAAGCTGTTAGAGATATGAACCAAATGAGAATGAGTGAAAGGAAGAAAATTTGAGAGAATGTGCTCATCTTAAAAAATTATTAACAAGGAAAAGAGAAGAAGTGTATATATATATATATATATATATATATATATATATATATATATAATTGTCAATAATTTACAGGTAGAGAGTCTGAACATATATATTGTATATTTGAAATTTTAGAGGCAAGGAAAGTTCTTAATGCATGTAAACGCACTTATGAGTTATGAGAGTATTATTGGGTAGTATCAATTTATTACTTAAAATTATTAATATACCAAAATACAAAAATCTTCTATCATACACCTAAAACTGTCTTGGAATAACTAATGTAACTAAGAAATATTAAATTTAATTAATTTCAGACACAAAAATGAGAGCATCAACAATTTAATCCATAGTCAAAAAAAAAGAAAAAATAATTTGGGCTTAATTAGTGATGTGATCCCTTAAGTTATTTGTTGGTTACATTTTAGTCCCATAAGTTATTAATGTTACAATTTGGTCCATTTAAGTCATCTTCCGTCAACCAAATCAATCCCACCGTCAAAACCGTTTACCCAATGTCTAACGTGGATACACATTGCAAGTTGTCACGTCACCGTTCACATGTGCCTATTTAACGTTTTGGAAAAAGACTGATGATGATGATTTATTTGGCTAACAGATACTAACTTAAGGGACCAAATTGTAACGTTAATAACTTATGAGACCAAAATGTAACCAACAAATAACTTAAGGACCAAATCATTAATTAAGCCAAAAAATAATTAGAACCAAAGTCAATTGTTTGAGTCAAAGATATTTAATTCACATTGATCATTGACAAAATGATGAGACATTTTTAACGATTCAGGGGAAAATTCTGAAAAATGTATGACAAGTCAACATTTAGATAAGAGAAGTGCCATTGTCATGTCAAACTTTTTTTATCACACGCTATTTCTATTGTGGACTATCTTGATTCTTGACATTCACTTCCATTGTACCTTCCCCGTCAGAACATAACCAGTATATTGTGGAAGAAGTCAACTGCTTGTTTTGCACTTGAAACATGAAGAAGCTTCATGATTCCATCTTGAACTTTGTCTCTCATAAAATGGGAGTCTATCTCAAGACGCTTTATTCTCTAATGAAAAACTGGATTGACTGCAATGCGTAATGCGTTTTGAGTGTCACAGTATAAAATTGAAACTTTGGTACATTTCATCTTGAAATCATTCGGCAAGAAGATCAACCATTGCAAAAGTCTACGTACAAGCCTATGATGAAGCGTCACACACACACTAACAAAACCACCTCACCTCCTCTATTCCCATCACTTTCTAATATAACTCTTTCCCTTTCTTCTCCTTCGTTCGACGTTTTCTATACCCTTCCTCTTTTCCATTATTTTCTTTCTCAAAACCATCAAATTTCCATCACTTTTCATCTTCCTTTTAACATTTTCTTTAGTCTTTATTCCATTTTCTTCATCATTTGTGAATTCAAATTTGAAGAGGATGTTTGAGTTAGAAATAAAAATACTCAATCATAAAAAGTTCTCTTTGATGTTTCTTGAGGTAAAACTTTATGGTTCTTGAAATTTAGAGTTGATATTTAGTTTGGATGAGTAGTGAAACTAGTATAGATGTAAAATCTTGATTTTCATGAGTCGCTATCAAACCCTAAGTCTAACGTTTAATGAGTCCATATCAAACCCTAGGTCTAACAAATTGAGGGGTTTTGTCTAATTCTTTTATCCATTGATAGTATGATTTTAAATATTGGGATATTTTTCATCAGTTATAATTGGTATTTTGATTATTTTCTATGTTAAATGTTTTAAAACGGGGAACACACCCTTTGAACATGTTTTTTTGGTTGATACTTATGTTTGAAGTCATCAATATGAATATGGTTTTGTCGCGGTGATTTTTGGATATCAAGCTATTAGATTAGCATTGACTCATAAATTTTCGACTCACCAACGAACTTTTATTTTTCCAAGGGAAAGGGGAGAAGTTCGGAAAAAAAACCCTATTTTAAGAGATTAAAGGTTTGGGGGTTGGTTACGTTAAGGGAAGGTATTAGCACCCTAAACGTCTATGGTATTCCATAGAAACCTCTTGTTTTTATTTATCTTGTGCTAAATTGTTACTTTCTTGTAAAAATGCCTAAAGAAGTCTAAGTGTGAATGAATAAAGAAAAGGAAATATTTTTGTTTTTTTTTATTTGATTTGGAAAGACAAAGTCTTTTGCCTACATACCCGAATGAGATCAAAATCATGTAGTTCGGAGTAAAAAGCCGAGTGATTGGTTATGGTTGATTTTAAAGTTTGAAAAAAAAATTGAGAGGATAAGAGTCCGAAATGACATAGAAGAATAAAAATGTGATGCGGTTGTTTTGAAAATATTTTTAAGAGGATAAGAGGCCGAAATGACATAGAAAAATAAAATGCGATTTGATTTTAATATGAAGAAAGAACCAAGTCTAAATATGGTTAAGATTCATTGAAGTTTGATTGAAAAAAATAAAGGGAATCACTTGGGTTAAAGTCCAAGGTTTGTTAAGAAAAGTATTTTTGGGTTTTGCATATTTGAATTTTTTTGATTTTTCTTATTATTCTAAACTAAAGTGAGCTAATTAAAGTCTAAAAGTCTAGGCGTAACGGAATAAAATAAAGCGCGAAGGATTTTATAAGGGTGTTGGACCCAAAATAAAAGTTCCTTTTTCCTTGGAATTAATCTAAAGTTGCTAGTTGTTTGGTTTTAATGGTCCTTGATATGTCCTTGATTGATTTTGTTTTTGGTTTAGGTCTTTTGACATAAAGCAGAATAAATAAATGTGTGTGTCGGTGCAATATTCTCATTTATATTTTTACATTGTTCCTAGATACATTCTAATGCCTCTATAATATAAATGACAAGATCAAATAAAATGCATATGGTAATAAAATAAATAAACATGCTAAAAATAAAGAAAAGAAAAAAAAAGATAAAAATGCACGGGATTATGCTAAGCCTAAATATACTAAGAAAGTAAAAAATAATGAATAATGGCTAAAGAAAATAAAAGCAAAGCATTAAGTAAATAAACTAAAAAAGTCCTAAAAAAGAAAAAAAAAGACATTAAAAATAAACTAAGCTATATAAAAAGGAAAATAAAGCAATAAACTAAATAAAGGTAAAAAAAAAACTAAAAGTCCTAAAAATGTTGCACACTAATATGTGTGCTTAAAAAGGAAAAAAACAGAAGAAATAAATAAATAAAACTAATAAAATTAAATTAAAGTTTGGACAAAAAATAAATGAAAGAAAATTAAAAGAAAGGGGTGCAGTAGTGAAACAATGTGTGTGTGTAGTAAAAAAGTAGAGGGGACAAAAAACAGTGGGCTTAGCAAAAATTCAGAATGGGCTTAAGGGAACAGATCTGGATCATACGATCCAGATCTGATGATCAAGAGAAAAGGGCGCAAAGTAATACGGTAGGCAGACGCGCGTTGGAGTATGACAACTGAAGGTGCACAAGATCTAACGGTAGGCACAAATCTGATGATCACTGGCCGTCAGTTCCAAGATCTGACGGTCCAAACCTGAAGGTGCATGACAACGCCATAAGATTGCGCGCATAGGATCACAGCGACTATAAATAGCAACACAAGCCAAAAAAAACTTCATTTTTAAAAAAAACTCTCTCTTCCCTTGGTTTTGAGAGAGAAGCTCTGGCTTCTCTCTAAAACCAGAGGGTGGCCGGCGCCTCCTCAACCGTCTTCTCTAGCGAGTTTCACACTTCCAGCACGGTGGCCGGCAGCAGAGCCACCGCGCCGGAGCTCCAAACCTTATCTTTTTTTCGAAAATAATTTTTAAAAACAAACAATGAAGAAGCGTAGATCTAAGTTTGAATCACGGTAATAAAAAAAACTCTCCCTACCTATTCGGCTGCTTTCTGGTTTAGGGGACTAAACCGGTTCGGTTTATTGCTTATATGGGTTTGGTTTTTCGATTTTTTTGTTGGGTATTGTGTTGCAATTCAAAAACAAATCTGTATTGTTTTATTTCAAAGAACTGCTTGTTGTGATTGTGTATCTGGTTGAATGAATCCGACATTAGTGATGATGTTTGTGTTGATGATTGAAATCGAAATTAGTGATGTGTTTGGGTTGTTAGCCAAGAAGGAAAAAAAAGGTTAGTGGCTTTGTTGGTTTTGATTCGAAAATGGTATGTTTATGAAATTTGTGTTTCTGGAAATAAAGTTGTTGCTGCCGCTCAGTGTTGATTTTTTAGGGTTTTGTGCCTTGAATTCTGTGCAACCCCCTCTGCCAATGATTGGACAGTGTACTTATAGTGAGAAAATTAGGGTTGTGCAAAAAACTAGATTGGACAAAAATGCCCCTTGAGGCTTTGGACAACATCCTATGCATTGGACTATTATTTGGACAAAAATTGGACTTAAAATAACAAATAAAAAAAAATGATAATTCAAACAATAAAAAAAACAGCATAAAATATAAATAAATAATTCAAATTCGAAATAATAAAATAGAAAATAATAAAAAACAATAATAATAAAAAAACCTTAAAAAAAAATTGTCGTCTTCGGAACCACAATGAGGTATTTTAAAATACCTTTCTGCCGAAATTTCGTTTGAAGCGACGGAAATTCACGGCTTTTCAAGACGAGTAAAAATAGAAAAAATTGGTCAAAAAATGGGGTATGACAGGTCTCTATTTAGATTTATCTGATTTATTTATTAAATCATTTGAAAGTGCGATTGGTTGCACATATACTATGGTTTTGGAAATATTTTAATATTAATATGCACTCCATTTGGATTTAGATTTACGCATGTTTTGTTGGTGGTTGATTCCGTTCTGGAAATTGTTTCAAATATGGTAATGTATGCTTTCAACATGTTCATGTATGTCATACCATGAGGGATTATCCTTGGCATCTAAGTTACAACCATCATCTAGTCATCATGCATTAACACCAATATCTTTAGTATATATTTTGATATGATTTTGAGTATGAATTGGTTGTCCTTCCATCATGCCATCTCGGACTATCATAACAAAGGTAATGAAAGTTGCGATATTGGGTAATCACTTTTCCCTTTCAAGAAAAAATGTGGTTGGTACTATATAATTTAGCCTTGAGTGTAGTATCTACAAGTTATTGAGAAGATGTTATCAAGGATAATTGGTTTTAATTATGGATATACAAAAAGGTGAAGGAGAATTATAAAAAGTTTCAAAATTGTATGAGTTTCCTAATGTTTTTTACTGAAGAATTGTCTGGATTGCCACCTTAGAGTGAGATTGAACTATCTATAGTCTTGGTTCCTAACACTCAAACCACATCCATATTTCTTTCTCGAATGGCCTAGCAAAATATTAACTATTAAGTGTTGAGGGAGCAGCTATCTTTGGTTCCTAAATTATTTTCCTTGGGGAGCACTGATATTGCTTTTAAGGAAAAAAGATGGACGCATATGTGTGTTTCATAGACAATTGAATAAGGTAATAGTAAAGATTTAAAATCATTTACCCTGCATTGACGAGCTGTTTGGATGACTTCAAGGAGCTTAGTATTTTCCAAGATTGATTTGAGCTAGGGTATCGTCAATTGAAGATTAAGAGTATTATGTCACCTTGGAAAGACAAATGTTGTAGATGTTTTAAGTAGGAAGTGTATAAGTAGTGTTGCCAATTTAGCATAAATGAAGAGGCCATAACTAGAGAATTTTCAAAAAAAAACTTGTTGGAAGTGAAATTCAATTTGAGCTTGATCATTCAAGAACAGTATTGTTCCACGTGTAAATTTCTTCCACTGTTATTTATGATATCATGGTAAAAGTCTCGACTGTGTATTGCAAATGTTGGTGATTTAAGGAGAAAAATAATAGAGGATTTTAATCATTCTTGTTATACCATTCACTAGCTTCTAATAAGACTTATGATAATTGTATAACTATAGGAAGGGATGATGAGGGATGTAACAAATTTTGTCTCTAAGTGCTGCTTGATGTGCTAGTAAGTAAAGGTTGAGCACCGAAACCATGCAACTTGTTGGAGTAGGTGAATGAAAGTGGGAATGCATGGCTATGAATTTCATTACAGAGCTACCACTAACATAAAATGGTTTATGACATGGTGCGAGTAATTATAGAACGATTGATCAAGTTTGCACATTTCTTACTTGTGAAGACTATTTATTTTAGATGAGATTATCACCATGCACAATGCGTTAATGTCCATTATCTCAGACCGCGAAGCTCAATTTATTGTTCTGTTTTGGAAATCATTCAAATATGAATAGGGTACCTGTATAAATCTTATTACAACTTTCATCTTAAGATTGATGGTCAATATGTGAAAACTATACAAAACGTAAAGGATATTCTGGAGTCAACGTCCAACGGGCGGCACTTTATGATGCTTTACTTGGTCATTCTAGTTTTCCCCTCCATAGGTACCCCTTTCCAAGTCACCGACAACCAACTCTGACACTAGTTGTTAAAAACCGGTAATCATAACTACAAAACCTAAATTGAAATGCTAACTTTTATTGAATAATTCTTGTTTATGTGTCCAGAACTCGGATTACAAATTTACAACAGGACATGTAGTTCACAAAATATAAGAGCGAAAACAGATGGAAATTAAGATAGAAAAACAGGTTTTTCTTCAGTTTCCCTATTTGTTCAATAATTGCTATCTAACAACATAATACTAGTCTTTTTGAACCTCTAGGCCTCCAAAATGAGAGGTGTAACAAATTCCCTATTTTGTAATTTTTCATCCCATGAGAAAAAATCAAGGTGGAGATGAAACAGTACATTTCTCATCAATTAATAAACTCCGACTTTGAGACTTACTTACCTTATTTTCTTCCATTTGAGAGTAATACTGCCTCATTATTTCCAACTTCTGTTCATCCATCACTTCTCTTGAATATGAAACAAATTCTGGAACCATAGTCATTCCTTCAAGCATACTTACCACTGAAGACATAGACGGCCTAAGGTTTGAAGTGTCATTGGCGCATAGGAGAGCCACATTTATCATCACCATGGCTTCCTTTTTTTTGAAATCTGAACCTAATCTTCTATCAACTAGCTCCATTAGGTCACCTCTCTCTTTCAACAAATGTGCCTGTTAAAAGAAAATAACAGAATAGTTTGATTTGAAACCCAAGGTACAGAATTGGTTATATTTGGAAATGTATTTTACAGATTACTATTACATCCTTTTCTGAACCCCTTCACTGTCCTTGTGAAGTCTGAAACTTCAACTAAGAAATTTTCTATGACTTATCAAGAGGGACACATGATTCTATTCTCTTGTAGAGTTGAGTTATTAGATGAAAATAAACAATATATGTAGGACACAAAATCAAGTGTAAGTAGATAGTGCCACGGATAATCAAATTTGCAAGATCAATGGAGAACAAAGAATAGTTACCCATTCCAGAAGATAGAATGCTTCCTCCTCTGACTGATACATGGTGTTGCTCCTTCCACTAACAATTTCCAAAGCAACAATTCCGAAACTATAAACATCTGCTTTGTCTGTCAAATAACCATGCATTGCATATTCAGGAGCCATGTATCCACTGCATAATTGAAACATATCATTGAAACAACATGATATCAAACTATTATAAAAATATCAATAAACTCGACGAAGGCAAGAATTATAGTTACTCACTAGGTCCCAGCAATTCTAGTACTAATGTGAGTTTTGTCTTCCTCATGAAGCTTGGCCAAACCAAAATCTGATATCTTTGGGTCAAGATTCGTATCAAGCAATACATTGGTGGCCTTGATGTCCCTGTGAACAACCTTCAGTCTTGATTCTTCATGGAGGAATGCCAAACCTTTAGCAATACCAACACATATCTTCTTCCTTGTTGACCAATCTAATTTTATTTGGTGTTCCTCTCGACCTTAATTTATGAATGTTATAAATATCAGACAACAATACCGCAAGTTATGAGTTAAGTTAGAAAATATGGAATAGCACATAAATAGCAACGAAAGTAGAGCACATCGGAAGAATTACCAAATAAAGCACGAGCAAGACTGTTGTTTTCCAAGTATTCATATATCAGCAATAATTGATCTCCCTCCACACAACAACCATAGAGTTTAACAAGATAAGGGTGTTTTAAAGCAGAAATCATGCCTATCTCATTTAAAAACTCGCGATTCCCTTGACTTGAATTTGATGAAAGTTGTTTGACTGCTATCAATGTCCCATTGGGTAAACATCCCTGCATTTTGAGGAATGTCATTTTCTAAAAAATACATCTAAAATCATAATAAAAGCATGATACTCAAGAGGATTTATTATATTATGCAAAATACCTTGTACACAGGACCAAATCCTCCTTCTCCAATCTTGTTGGAAAAATCAAAGTTATTTGTAGCTGCTTTGATTTGTCTTAAGGTAAATAAACCCGTCTCTAGGTCCAAACTATTTAGCTCTGTAAGTGAAGTAAAGAAAAGATTAAAGATCTGTTATACTAAGAAAAGTATGTTCTCAAACTTGAATAGTTCATGTATTTCAGCAAAAAGTTTGACAGTAATGAGAACAAAAGTAGTTTCTTTGTGATTACCTCTCGTTAAAGAATTTTTCTTACCAAAGCATCCTTTCCACCAAAGTATACCAAATAATAGAATGATTATAATCAATGCTGCAACTCCAATTCCAACCACAGCTCCTGCAGATATGCTTCTAGGTGGCGAGTCTGCTTGATTATTATACTCGACATTTTAAATATTAGATTAGCACGGAGGTCATACATAAAAATTGGGAATGTACAAAGAATAACCCACCAGATTCCACTGATATAGCTGATATAAGAGGACCATATACTGATTTATTTGGGATAGCCTGCGTCCCCTTTCCAGCCCAATATAAGCGGATCTCCAAATTATTACTAGTAACAACAATATCTTTGAATTGTTTTATGACTTTCTTACCAACTCCTTCTGCTTCTTCTGCAATATTGAAGTTCTTTTGCACCAGCTTTCCCTGCATCATTTCAATCACATCCTTAATGCTTCATGATGATTACAACCTACAACTATTTTAATCATCACTCTGAATTAGAAATATTATAGAATTTGATTTTATAAACAATGTCAAATCAATGAATTGCTAGTCAGAAAATTGTTAAACCTTATACCTGAAGGTAGATATCAAATACACGCCTTCCAAGACTACCGTAAGTTTGATCGTCTGTGAACATTATTTCAGCAAAATGTAGATTTACTGTGTAGCTTCCATTTGCAAGGCAAAACCCATAATAAGTCAAAGAAATAGGAGAAACGCGTGCATTCATGTACAATTCAGCATCCACCATAGTAAGTTCAGTGATATTTGGCGGGGAATAAGATTTTCCAAGTTGATTACTTTCCATGAATATACCAGTGGTGCTAAATGCCCAATTTCCTTTTGGACTGACATGGAATTTAGCTGGTCCAGATGAATCTGTATCACCATAATATCTTGTTCCGTTGACTATTGCTTCCTTTCCACCACAATTTATATAAAGGGAGTATGAGGCTGTGTTGAAAAGATCATTTGAGAAACATTCAAAATATTAATGATACTAAGAAAATCAAATGAGAAAAATAAAGTTCCTTGAAATTTTATTTTTATATGCTCTCTCTCTGCGCGCGCGCGTGCTCACGTTATCATTTTTTTTCCCATCACAAACAAAGATGAAAATAGGGAATCACGATTTATTCTTGCTAAAAAATTTCATATACACAACTGGATTGTCTTCTGTCCCCTCTCCTGTTGTGTTGCTGATATACAAAAACTGTAAAACAGTATCTTAACTGTAAAAGATACTCACGTTTGGAACATGGAAAGCTCAAACACAAATCTGTTCTTCTGAGAGAATGATGAAAGAAATATAAGAATCATCACATAATAAGAGGGAAATGGAAAGGATATACACAAACACACATGCATGATTTAGTATTTATAATAGAAAACTTACATGTCATTGAGTGCCCATGAGGTAGAAAACAAGTTCCTGAGATATATTAGAAAAGATGGTGTCTCAGGAAGGTTCTAAAGTTTGCAAAAAAAATGAATTCAAATTCAAGGATATTCTTACACATTTTCATCTTTACATATCTGACTTCCTTGGTTGATGCTTAAGTTATTGTATGAAAGATCTCTATATACAAGTCATTAAATTTGATTCAGAATATGATAGTAATAGAACATTCAGAGACTTATTGAAACATTTGGAGACTGCAAAGAAAACTGCAATATAAATATTTTTAATATAGTAAACAATTGCACAATCATACTCCAAGAGCATAAAAGTTTCGAAATGATTTCCTAACTGAGAAGTAGGTTAGAAATATGCTCCTCATCAGTTGGTTCATTAAAGCAAATTAAACCTTCAATTGAAGGGAAGAGAACAGTTCCATAAAAAAATGACAACAGAATACAAATGTATAAAATAGAATGTTTTTTAATTGACTCCGAATTGAAAGTTGAGAGTGGCATACTGAAACAAAAAATTTACGCAATAAGCATAGACATTAATCAGCTTTGGGAAAGTATATTACACACTTCATCAGGAGAACTATAAAAAAGAATTAGACTGTAGTACTTCTATAAAAACTTCAATGATTTTGATAATATTTACATATCAATATTTAGAACCTATACAGCTTTAATAATTTAGTGATAAATAAAATATCATTGCAGTATAGACAACAATTCTAAAATAAAGTGAAAGGGAAAGTGCAGGGAAGCAAGCAAAATGATAATGCAAAGTCAAAAGAAACCAATATGTTTCTAGTTTTTTTTTTTTTTTGCCACATACAAGTAGTATAAGAACGATAACTCACACGTGAACATCTGTGTTCCAAAGAGGCACTGGTCCAGTGAGAAGGTTTCCAGTCAAAAATCTACGACAAAAGAATATCAAAATATATAAATAGAGGTAAATATTAATCACACTCATATATATAACTAAGATCAATGAAATATATCACTGTGACTTTATACACTAAAATATTGCAATCATACAACTATCAAATTCCAATATGATATCCTACTTAAGACTAAAAGTTGAAACTAGAGCTGTAGGCGTAAAGAAGCCAACATATATGTGATAAAAGTGATATCATACATGTAATCCGTATCGTTCATGGAAGCATAAGTACTCGGAATTGTTCCACTTAATTTGTTAAAGCTGAGGTCTCTGAAAGAGATATCATATTGAAAATGAGTTAAAATGTTTTGGAGAATAATAAAAAAAAATGATGTATTTCACTATTATATGCAATGGTTGCAGAATAAGCTAAACTCAACAAAAGAAACTTTAATGGTTCTAGAATGTATTTAGGAATATATTGTATTTATTTCTCATTAGTACAAGATTAACATATTAGGAAGCATACCATTAATGTAGGGATCTGTCTAAATGCTTCAGTTATTTCATTTCCTAAATTAGCTTAGCCTGTTTATTTTAAATTGCTTAATTGCAAAAAGGGAGATGGTATACTAATGTAGTGAAAAATTGTGATACGGATGGAAAGTAATTTAGGAAGAATGTACTTTTAGAAACAATGAAAATGATAAATTTGTTCTAAAAAATTGTAAAATAAATTGGTGAGGAGGATATTTGATCTATATTTTCATGTTTTTATTAGTTGAAGTGAAAATGAAAACAAACATAGAAAGTTAACGGTCCCTAATATATTTCACTTTTAAGCAAAATCAAATTATTAAAAATGATGGAACAGTCAAACAAAATGCAGCAAGTAAGCAATTACAAGTGTTTTAATGTTGGTATAGTCCCAAGATAATTAGGTAGTGTTCCATTGATGTTGCAGTTCCTCAGAATCCTGTGAAACAATAAGATGGAAAATGATATATTATTAGTCCCTATCTTGCTGCATTTTTTCTTTTCAATTTCTGAAAGAGGCAGAGGAATCAACTCACAGTCTTGTTAACACTGTCAGATTATTTAGTTGCGGCAAAGGTGAATATTCAGATCCATTCAAATCACTAATTCTCCTGAATATCACATTTGAATTAAACGTACGTAAACATTATTATTATGACAGTTGAATTTCAACCCTTGCTTTATCAGTATATAAATATCACACATACAAGTCAGTTAAGTGCCTCAAAAGTGAAATTCCTGAAGGAATCGGCCCACTTAATCCACTTCCTTGAATTATTCTGTCAAGATTAAAGTAACCATTGGTAATTATTCTAAAAAGTCAAGCAATACAAAAACAAATAAATTTGAGGAAAATAAAAATGAAAAAGGATAGTGCATACAGTTTTTTGATACTTGTCCAGTTATGGATATAATCAGGTATCTTTCCAGAGAATTGGTTGTCCTCAATTCGGCTGCATTGAAGCATCGTAAAAACTACTTTAAAATTTATTCTTCAGTATGCATCACCCTAAAAATTGAAGCTTACAAATCTAGCAATGTAGTGAGCTTTGCCAATGTCGCAGGTAGCTCTCCAGTGAAATTGTTAGAGGAGAGACGCCTAGATATAATTGTAAAACATAACAGTAAATTATGATTCTATGTCATGGAAATCAAAGTGAATTAATGAAAAAATAAAAGAAGTGCTTACAGTATTTGAATTTGGGCAAGATTCCCAAGATCAGGCGGAAGATTTCCAGACATTTGATTGATCCATAACTCCCTATCAATTTCAAGCTAAAGTTAAGTTCTACACAAACTCTTTGATAACAACACATACATGTTTATGTAGTTATAAATGGACTTTTTTTTCCTAATAAGGTGTGGGTAATGAGAAACTTACAACTCTTGGAGAGTAGTTAGGTTTGCAATCTCCACTGGAATTGAACCCGTTAATCGATTTCCAACAAGAGAACTATGATGATCAAGAAACAAGTTGCCATTAGCTTATTGTTGCATGTAATTGCTATAAGAAAATTAATGCAAAGTCTTATAAAGAATTTAAAACAAGATCCATATGTCAAAATGGTATAATATCAAACAATCAATGATTAAAATTAAGAAAAGAAAATTAAGAGAAAACATACATTTTTCTAATATTCATCATGGAGCCCCATTCTTTAGGAATTGTACCATTCAAGTAATTGACAGAGAGGTCACTGTAATAGACAGGGAGAGAGAGAGAGAAGGTTTGTCAAGCAAAATAATACATATATACACGTAATTGAAGATATAATACAAGTTCAATAATATTTTTAATTTGGATGCGAGGGAAAGTTTGGGATTTACATACATAACCTGAAGGTAAGGCAACCTGGTTAGTTCTGGTGGGAGAGTGCCGGGGAGATTTTGCACTTTCAAAATTCTACATGTACATTTTACCATAAAAAAGGTAAACTTAAACAATAAGCAAAATAAAGTAAATAAGTCTGATATATTTCATAACAATAGATTTCAGAGAAAAAAATTGCAACAAGCTCTTATTTAGAAGTACTGATTTAACAGACTTACATTTCAACAACATGGCAGAAGTTGTCGGCAGCAACACTGCAGTTGCATGTGACATTGTTTTCTACGATATATAATCTGGAAGTGGGAGTAGGCTTCGGTGTTGCCCAGTTAGGATGGTTGCTGCATGGATCAATTTCAAAGTCCCAATCCTTCTTTCCAAGTGATTTAGCTATAACTTTAAGAGCTTTCTCTAGATATACATAAAATTCAGACATATCAGCTAAGTATTGAAAATTTTCTAATCTACAAACACAGGTCAGGAAATATATTTACAAAATTTCTTCAGAAAAATAAAGAAATTTCTTTATTAAAAAAAACTATAAAATAGCAGATTAAAGAAATTTCATTATTGTTTGGTAGCTTTAGCAGAAATATGTATCATACTTTCGTCGGGGTGAATGGTAGTAGCTCCAAAAGCTGTTAGAGATATGAACCAAATGGAAATGAGTAAAAGAAAGAAAAATTGAGAGAAAGTGTTCATCTTAAAATTTACAAGGAAAGCAGAAGTTCAGATATATCAATAATTTAGAGGTTGAGATTCTGATTAATATTTGTAATTAAAAGGCTAGAGAGTCTGAACAGATATAGCGAGTATTTGGAATTTACTACCTCCGTTCCTACATATAAGACCTTTTTGCATTTAAACGCAGTTTTAAGAGTAAATCATTGATTTAGTCCCTGAAATTGCAGGGACTAAATTACAAAGACCGTTGTCTAGGAATAACAAATGTAATTGAGAATTTCATTTTTAAAATCTAATCCCTAAAATAGTAAATCATTTATAAAATTTCATTAATTTTAGAAATAAAAATAAGGTGACCAACAATTTTATAAGAATTACACTTAGATCCAATGAGAGGTTAGCATTTTTTCAGGTCACACAATCAGTTTCAAAATAACCATACAATGCATATCCTTGAATTACATTTTATATAGTACATTGATTGATGAATCACTACACAGAAACAAAACAAAAGAAATGAAAATAATTATTTGGGTGAATGGTGTTCAATTCACAATGATGAGACATAAGCAATTATTTTACAACATTGAGACAATTCTGCATGTACTATACCCCACACATAAACAGTTATTCTTTCAAGAACTGACAGAATTGATGCATGTGAGGTTGTTAAAAGTATCAGAATCAAACAGATATTGACTCATTTTTCATCCCTAGCTTCGTTTCTTAGCTGCAATATGTGAACGAACTAACAGCCGTTATAAACTCCGCCCACCATGAACTTGTCCCGCGCGTTTCTCCCATCATGAGCTCTCAAAGTATCTTACCCTTTTCACTCTCTTTTATTAAGAAATAAACGGAACAAACTAGAATATAATTTAGAACTGGACTCGATAATTAACTTATTGAACTTGTTTTATAAAAAAGGGACAAATGATTAATTTCGGGTGTTGTGACAATTAAATAAATGTTTAATCCAAGGGATATAATTAACTCATCTCATCTTTCACAATAAGAACTCCTCTAATGAGAAAGGGAACTTATCAACCATTCACATTCGCATCTTCTCCAATCCACCTTCATATGCATCATTCTTTCTCAACGATACTTGAACAACCAAAATCTGACGACAATTTCTCGAAAATCAAATACACACAAAATATGTGTTAGTTTAATGATATTATTAACTTTTTTAATGTCAAATATTATTAATTAATTGTTATATTAATCTATAATCGTTTGTCCGATTTAAACCAAAACCTCCAACTCCTTATCTCTTAACTTCAATCAGTTGAACTACCCAACCCTAATGGTGTTATTAACATTGATGATTGCAAACATATATTTAAAGGAGGAAAGTGAAATAGGAAAGACTCAGAGAAGGCAGCATATATAATACTACAAGTCAATTTTATATTGTATCATCCAGGAACTATAACAAACACATAACTGAATTTAATCTCGAATCTCTTCAACAAATAACAATATGCTTCTTTGCTTATTGCTTACAAGTTACACCCAGTTCTTCTTTGTGATAATAAACCTTTGAGTAGTGTTTGATCTATAAAGCACGGACACTCCTCGGGTTAGGTGTCACGCGTTGTTGTCCGACGCCGACACCTATGATTACACTGAATTATGTCATTTTCTTAAATTATCATTGGTGTCGGTATGTCGTGTTGGTGTCTCTGTCAGTGCTTCATAGTGTTTAATTCATTATTCCTTGTCTTGAAGGGTCTAAATTATAATGTCCAAATATTGTTCTTGGAAGATCAAACCCCTCCTACCATTACCCTTTTTATCACCATTATCACTTTTCTTGGTGAATAGGAAATGAGTATTGACAATGGGGAATGTCTAATTTTTCACGTTTTCCAAAGTTTGACCAATTGTCAGACTTTACTTAATCAATTAAGTGAATTATTCTGATACTTGGTAAGTGAGGATCAAATAGGTTAAAATATGAAATGAGCACAGTAGAGCTGTAGCACTCTAGAAAACTTCAGCATTATTCATTAAGGCTTGTTCTTGTCAGTTCCAGTTACCTTGGGTAAATTATCAGTAGATTTCAATAAATCCCGACACATCTGTAAAACTCAAATGAAATTATATTCTTTTTCATACTCCAAATAAGAAAATGCAGCTGAATATGTCAGCTCAGTAAAAGTGGTACCAACAAACTCAAGCATTGGTAAGAGGTATATGTTGGTTTAATATGTTGAATCCATCCCCAACTTAAATGGAAATGCATTAAACAGTTTGACGGAATCCGAATGGACCCAAAAAACATCTCCAAAAATTTTAGAATTGTCAACCATTCCAAATATATATACATATTTATCATCAAGCAACAGTTTCATCAGATGTTGCAGTCTTGATCTTGGATCCCTTTTAGCCTTGTTATATTTGTGATGTGTATTATAAATATGATTGATAATACTCTTTTTGTTGGGTTTTATTTCTTGCAAATTCATAAGAATATTTTTTTAAAGACTGTTTTCTGTCATCTAGATAACTAATCTGGTCTCTTTTCAGTTAAACAACCTACATAAAAATGACCTTTAAAGCTAATTTTTGTCATGTCATGATTGTGTTTTCCACACACTATGGTAACTTTCTATATATCAGAGCACAACTAATAACGCCTCAATCTAAATGGTCACTCACATTTTATGGATCATGTGTTCTTGCATTTCAACCGCTTCTTGTATTCTGTATATACACCACTTTTTTCACATCTCAATTCAAGTACCTATTATAGCTCCACCCTAAGAGTCGATGTCCAGACAGGTGGCACTCTATGACACTTGGTCATTCTAGTTTGCCCCTCCCTGGGTAACCCTTTCCAAGTCTCCGACAACCAGCTCTGACACTAGTTGTTAGAAACTGATAATCATAACTACAAAACTAAATTGAAATACTAACTTCTATTGAATAAGTCTTGTTAATGTGAGAAGAAACTGGATTACAAATTTACAAGAGGAAATATAGTTTACAAAATTATGAGAGGAAACAAATGGAAATTAAGATAGAAACAACAGCTTTTCCTTCAGTTTCCCTATTTGTTCAATAATTGCCTAATAACAAAACCTCCTGCCTAATACATAACTGCTTCCTAACAACAAAATACTAGTCTCTTTGGACCTCTAGGCCTCCAATAATGATGTTTATTAATATGAAGTCTAACACACTCTTAATTTTTTTCATCCCATGATAAAGAATCAAGTGGACATGAACCAGTACATTGATCATCAATTGATAAACTCCGACTTTGTGACTTACTTACCTTGCTGTTTTCATCTATTTGAGAGTAATACTGACTCATTTCCTGCAACTTCTGTTCATGCGTTACTTCACTTGATTCTGAAACAAATTCTGGAACCACAGTCCTTCCTTCAAGCATACTTACCACTGACGACATAGACGGCCTTAGGTTTGAGGTTTCATTGGTGCATAGGAGACCCACATTGATCATCACCATAGCTTCCTTTTTGTTGAAATCTGAACCTAATCTTTTATCAACTAGTTCCAATAGGTCACCTCTCTCATGCAATAATTGTGCCTGTTGAAAGAAAGAAAAAAAAACAGAAAAGTTTGATTTGAAACCCAAGTCAGTTACAATAGGTAGATTCTTCAACTTCTGAAAATTCTCTAAAGTGAGAAATCGGTCGTGTTTATATTAAATATCTAAAAACCAAAATGATATTAAGATTTCAGAAATGGACAGGATCTATGAAATGTTTTGTACAATTACTCTTCAAGAGAGATTACAGTTACATCCTTTACTGATCCCCTTAACCGTCTTTCTATTGAAGTGTAAAACTTCAACAAAAAAAGTTTCTATTAATTATAAAAAGGGAAGTGTGGTTTCATTCTCTACTACAGATATTACATGAAATTGAACAACAATATATGTATGACACAATGTAGTGTAAGTAGATAGCACCATGGATAATAAAATTTAGATAATCCATGAAGAGCATAAAAATGTTACCCATTCTAGAAGATAGAATGCTTCCTCCTTAGACCGATACATGGTGTTGCTCCTCCCACTAACAATTTCCAAGGCAACAATTCCAAAACTATAAACATCTGCTTTGTCTGTCAAATAACCACGCATTGCATATTCAGGAGCCATGTATCCACTGCATAATTGCAACTTATCATTGAAACAACTTGATACAGTATACAACATGATATTAAACTATTATAAAAATTTGATAACTTTTTGGAGTACTTTCTAATAAACTCGGAGAACACAAGAATACAGTTACTCACTAGGTGCCAACAATTCTAGTGCTAATGTGAGTATTGTCCTCCTCATCAAGCTTGGCCAAACCAAAATCCGATATCTTTGGATCGAGATTTGCATCAAGCAACACATTAGTAGCCTTGATGTCCCTGTGAACAACCTTCAGTCTTGATTCTTCATGGAGGTATGCCAGACCTTTAGCAATACCGACACAAATCTTCTGCCTTCGTGACCAATCTAATTCTATTTGATGTTCCTCCGGACCTTTATTTGTGAATGTAATAGAAATCAGAGTTACGTGTTAAGTTAGAAAATATGGAATAGCACATAAATAGGAACCAAAGAAGGGATTTAGATTGACTGTAGTCGCTTAAAGCATGCAGTCACTGCGGTCAAAGTACATCAACCGTTAGATCCATCCAATCATCAACAAGACTGACTTCGGGAGCTAAAAGAGTGTAGTGATTCAATGTTGCTAAAACGCCCTTACGACATACAAGCTTACAAAGCCTTCATTTTCACAAAATGTTAAGTTTTCAAATGAAAACACCTATATTATGGACCCCTACATGGAAGTATTAAAGGGTACCGGAAAACAAACAATGGCGGTGATAACTGTCAGAACCAAAGAAATATGAAACTGTGATGAAGGGTGTTGCTTCCAGTGCCAGGGGTTGAAAAGATCAGGGCCTCATAGAGAAGACAAAATGACAAATTGGGGATGATATCATTACGTGGCTGTTTGTTGATGGTTGGATGAATCAAACGATTGATAAGTTATGACTGCACTTTTTTACAGACTGCAGTCAATCTTGAATCCCAAAGTAGACCATATAGGAAAAATTACCAAATAAAGCACGTGCAAGACTATTGTTTTCCAAGTATTCATATACCAGCAACAACTGATCTCCCTCCACACAACAACCATGGAGTTTAACAAGATAAGGATGTTGCAAAGCAGAAATCATGCCTATCTCATTTAAAAACTCACGATTCCCTTGCTTTGATTTGGATGAAAGTTGCTTGACTGCTATCAATGTCCCATTGGGTAAACTTCCCTTCATTTTGATGAATGCTATTTGTTAGAAGTTGAGAAAGAATTTTCTGAAAAATATATGTAATATATCATGTTATATTATGCTTAATACCTTGTAAACGGGACCAAATCCTCCTTCTCCAATCTTATTGGAAATATCAAAGTTATTTGTCGCTGCTTTGATTTGTCTTAAGGTAAATATACCCGTCTGTAGGTCCAAACTATTTAGCTCTGTTAAATGAAGTAAATGAAAGATTAAAGATATCTTATACTAAGAAAATTACACATGGACACTCTGCATCGACAATTGATAGCATGTAAGCTTGCAACTTACTTCTTATCATGAAAATGAATTATTCTCAGGCCCCATTACATAATATAATGACAACAAAAGTAGTTCCTTTGTACTCACCTTTTGCTAAAGAATTTTTCTTTTTAAAACATCCTTTCCACCAAAGTATACCAAAGACTAGAATGATAATAACTAATGCTGCAACTACAGTTCCAACCACAGCTCCTGCAGATATGCTTCCAGGTGGAGAGTCTGTTTGATTATAATACAAGAGTTTTAAATGTTAGAACATTACATGAAGATCATAGTATAAGATTAAGAACATATAAAGCATAACCCACCAGATTCAATAGATATAGCTGATATAAGAGGACCATATACTGATCTATTCGGAAGAGACTGTGTCCCTTTTCCGGCCCAATACAAGCGGATCTCCAAGGTATTACTAGTAACAACGACATCTTTGAATAGTTTTACGACTTTCTTACCAACTCCTCCTGCTTCTTCTGCAATATTGAAGTCCTTTTGCACCGGATTTCCCTGCAACATTTCAATAACAACCTTAATGCTTTGTAATTTTTACAACCAACAAGTATTTATTCGTCAGTGTTTTTTAGAAAAAAGTTTGACAATGTCCCCATAGGAACCCAGTGATCACTTGACTAATGGTATTAATTTCTTTTTTTTTTAAACACCGAGTGACTTCAGAAATAAAATTGTTAAAGCATATACCTGAAGGTAGATATCAAATACACGCCTTCCAAGACTAGCATAAGTTTGATCGTCAGTGAACATTATTTCGGAAAAATGTAGGTTTACTATGTAGCCTCCATTCGCCAGGCAAAACGCATAATAAGTCAAAGAAATAGGAGAACCACGAGCAGTCATGTACAATTCAGTATCCGCCATTGTAAGTGTTGTGATATTTTGTGGGAAATAAGTTTCTCCAAGTTGATCACCATCAATGAATATACCAGTAGTGCTAAATGCCCAATTTCCTGTTGGACTGACATGGAATTTAGCTGCTCCAGAAGAATCGGAATCATCATCATAACTTTTTTTGTTGACTATTGCATGCTTTCCACCACAATTTATATAAAGGGAGTACAAGACTGGGTTGAGAAGAAGAAGATCATGTGAGAAACTTTGGAAATATCAATGAAACTAAGAAAATCAAATAAATAAAAATATATTCATTGAAATTATATTTTTCTATACTAACTCTCTCTCTTTCTAAGTATCATGTTTCTATTATGGCTATACAACTCAAGATAGTCAAAGAAAAAAGTCATGATTTATTGCTACTGATATTTTTCAAACACAGCATGAATATATTGTACAAATTAAATTCCTGGCTATGCTGAAAAATCTACAATATCATTCTTGTACTATTGTAAAGTAATTTTAGGTAACCTAGAAACTGATGTAGCAAGACAAGATATAACTCCTATTAGAACATGCTTTTGGTAATAAGCATGGTTGTCTTTGGTACTCTCTGTGCTTGTACTTCTAATTTATTATTATTTTTTTTTTTACTTAAACATGCAAACACAGTGAGATCTTAGCTGTCTATGAAAGTCACCATGAAAAAACTCACGGTTGGGGCAATTGTGCAAACACGAAACTGTTCCTCTGAAAGGAATGGAATAAGTTAGCATGATTCGTATAATAAGATTTAAACATAATAAGAGGGAAATGGAAAGGGTATATATACATGTTTTAGAATTTGTAAGACCAAACTTACATGTCATTGTGTGCCAATGAGGGAGAAAATAAGTTCCTATGACATATTAGAAAAGTTGTCGTCTCAGAAAACGTTGTTGAGTTTGCAAAAATAATGCACAAAAATGCAAGGATTCTTACAGTTTATCACTTTGGCATATCTGACTCCCTTGGCTGATGCTTAAGTTATTGTATGAAATATCTCTATATACAAGTCATAAAAATTTGATTCAGATTATGATAATAATACAACAATCAGAGACTAAATGAAGCATTTGGTGACTACAAAGAAACCTATGAATATTAACATCTTAAGTAAACAATTGCACAATCATACTCCAAGACCGGTCACCGCCACCTTTCCGGCACAGCAAAAATTGGTCCAATAAAGCGACTAATTTTCGTTTATGGTTATGAACCCACTGTCTTTTGCAGACCTACTTATTGTGAACCCACTACTGTCTTTTGCAGACCTTTGATTTGAGGGCAATAAAACGATTTCCTTACAGATAAATGCGAAAGCAATAAGCTCTTCATCAATTGGTCCAATAATGCTAACTAAACCTTCAATTGAAGGGAAGAGAAAACCGTTCCATAAATAAATCTCAATAGAATGCAAATGGATTAGGAAGAACTTTTTTATCGCCTAATTGAAACTTGACAATGGAATTTTGGAGATATAATATTGAGTAAAACAAAAGTTATATGCAATCAGCCACACTCAATGACTCGGAGCAACATATAACAGAGGATTAAACATAGCCCTTCAGCTTTAGGAGCTTAGGATCTACGGGAAAAACTAAACTCATGATTATGGACGTAGCACTAGAGTCAAAAGCTTAAATGATTTAGATATTTTTTGCATATCATTATTTTGAAGGCTTTAATTTGGAAATATTATTGCAGTATAGATGAAGTACATAGTTCAATCGAAGGAATTATACAAGTAGTAGAAAAATAACTTACACGTCGACATTCTTTTTCCACGCAGGCACCACTCCAGTGAGATGGTTTCCAGTTAAAAATCTATCATAAAAGTATATCAAGATACTAATATGCAAATCTATCTTAAAATATATCATAAAAGTTAAAAATTTATTGAGGTGAACATTAATGGAAATAAGCTAATCACACCTATTTTATCTTCCTCTCTAAGAAGGATTGAATCGATTTAGGTAACTGTCTTGAGGGACCCTTCTATACAGAATTTTTTTCAATTCTTAGACCCTTCTATACAGACAATGAAATATCAAAAAAACCTAAACTTTTCACTTTGACACTCATTATCACACTTAATCCTAAACTTGTCATCTTCTTTCTCTTGGATTTTTTCCTTTTCAGATGGTGCATGTGATCCTTTTGACAGAAAAAAGTTGCTTCAAAAAGGTGCAAATACATTTGCCTGAACTTTCGAAGCGAAATCCTACATTTGGAACTTAAAAAGTATTGGATACTTGGTCTGGACTACTTGAGCTCTATTAGTATTCCTCATTAGTGTAAGTTGGATTATTCAGATATCCTACTTTAGACTGAAAGTTGAAACTAGAGTTGTTGGTGTAAAGTAGCCAACAGATATGTGATTAAAAATATACACCGAATAAAAAATTGTGATAAGAAGCTATGATGAATTTCATACATGAATTTCGCACCGTTAATGTCATCAAAGGTATCCGGGATTGTTCCACTTATGTTATTAAAGCTGAGGTCTCTGAAAGATATATCATAATGAGAACGAGTTAAAAATCTACAAAGAAAAATTGTCACAGAAAAATATACCTGAAACAAAAGCACTAATTATAATACACAAAAATACCAAAGTTTATAGAATGATAAACTTAACAAAAGATACTTTAAGGGTTAGCTAAAGTCAAACAAAATGGAACAGGTAAGAAATTACAAGTGTTTTAATGTTGGAATAGTCCCAAGATATTTAGGTAGTGTTCCGTTGATATTGCAATTTCTTAGAATCCTGTGAAACAATAAGAAAGACAACGATATATTATGCGTCTCTTACTGTTTTTTTCTTTTCTATTCCTGAAAGAAGCAGAGGATTCGACTTACAGATTTTTTAACAATGGCATGTTATCAAGTCGTGGCAAAGGTGCAAATTCAGATCCATTCAAATCACTAATTCTCCTGAACAACACATTTACATCAAAGATAAGTAATCATCACAAAAATAAAACTTAAATTTCAGTCCTTACTTTATCAGTATATAAAATACAGCACATACAATTCAGTTAAGTTTCTCAAAAGTGAAATTTCAGAAGGAATTGGCCCATTTAATCCACTCCCTTGAATGATTCTGTCAAAAGTAAAGTAACCATTGATGATTTCTGTAAACTCAAGCAATACAAAAACAGAGTAACTTCAGGAAAAATTAAAGAAAGAAAAAAGGAGAGTGCATACAGTGTACCGATATTTGTCCAGTTCTGAATAAAATCAGGTATCTTTCCAGAGAACTGGTTATCCGAAATTTCGCTGCATTGAGAGAGGGCATGGAAATTTCTCATAAGAATTATTTTTTTAATTTATTCATCACTTAATATCATAAAAGTTTGAAGCTTACAAATCTCGCAATGTAGTGAGCTTTGCCAATGTCGCAGGTAGTTCTCCAGTAAAATTGTTAGAGGAAATTTTCCTATACATACAATTGAAAAACAAAACAGCAAATTATGATTCTAAACCGTATAAATCAAGATGGACTTTATACATAGGGCTTTTATATTTTGAGGGATAACATCAATTAAGGGGAAAAAATAAAAAATACTTACAGCGTTCGGATCTGGGCTAGATTTCCAAGCTCACGAGGAATATTTCCAGACATTTGATTAGCTGTTATATCCCTATCCATTTCAAGTTAAGTTCTACTTAAACTCTTTAAATTGAACACATGAAATGGATTTTATTTGCTAGGTGGGATAATGAGAAACTCACAACTGTATCAGAGTAGATAAATTTGCGATCTCCACTGGTATTGAACCGGTTACTCGATTGCTGGGGAGACTACTGTGATAATTAAGAAACATATTGTCATTAGCTTATTGTTCATGTAATTACTTACTATACTAATCCACAAAAAACTGAATGTGAAGTCTGATAAAGAATGTGAAATAAGACCGATCTGTTAAGATCATATAATATATAGAAAAATTAATGACTAAAAATCAGAAAAAGAAAAGTAAGAGACAAATCATACATGTTACGAATATTCGTCATGGTGCCCCATTCTTTAGGAATTGTACCGTTCAAGTAATTGCGAGAGAAGTCACTGTAATTGAGGGAGGGAGAGAAAGAGTTTGTCATACAAAATAATATATCGATACATGTGATTGAAAAAACAAAACAAGTTCAGTCACTGTTAATTTAGATTTGAGGAATGGTTCAAGAACTGCGTACATAATTTGAAGGTATCGCAACCTGTTCAGTTCTGGTGGGAGAGTGCCGGGCAGATTTTGCCCTTTCAAAGTTCTGTATGCACATTTTGCCATAAAAAAGTTAGACATAAACAATAAGCAAAATAAAGTAACTATGTCTGATTCTTAACAATACTTTAAGAAGAAGAAAAATTGCAACAAGCTCTTCAACTACAGAAAGTTCTAAAACTGATTTTACTATTTGTCTAACATCTTTTCAGCAAAAATACATGTCTGAGAATATTGATTTTACTTTCAAATCTTATTGACTAAATGGGATAGCAGTTTTTTCGATGGTATTAACCGATCTAACTCATATATTCCTACCTATATATCAATGTAAATACTTCATTACTGATAGAACAGGGACATTCCACGGCAAATAGACTTACATTTCAACAACATGGCAGAAGTTGTCAGCAGCAACACTGCAGTTGCAAGTGACATTGTTCTCTACGATATTCAATCTGGGACTGGGATGCGCAGGCTTCGGTGTAGCCCAGTTAGGTTGGTTGCTACATGGATCAATGTCAAAGTTCCAATCATTCTTACCAAGTGATTTAGCTATACCTTCAAGAGCTTTCTCTATATATACATACAGTTGATAGATATCAGCTAAGTACTGAAAAATTACAAATCCAGAAGCATATATCATCAAATATATATATATACAGAATTTCTATATGAGCAAAAATAATATATGATATTTGAACTAACATGGATCTTTAGATGAAAAAACTAGAAAAGAAAGATCAGATCAATGAGCTATGGTGGAAATATATATCATACTTTCATCAGGGTGAATAGTAGTTGCTCCAAAAGCTGTTAGAGATATGAACCAAATGAGAATGAGTGAAAAGAAGAAGAAGAAAAAGTTAGTGGATGTGTCCATCTTATCTTAAAATCAACAAGGAAAAGAAAAATACAAATATATATGTCAAGGAAAGTTCTTACTGCATGTAAACTCAATTATAAGAGTAAATCATCAATTGATTCCCTCAAATTGTCAATTCATTCTTTAGAAGAATTATTAATATGCAAAAATATAAAAACAATCAATTATATTTGTAACTAATTTATTCGACTCAAGGGTTAATGAACTGAGATGTGATATATGAACAACCTAAAAAGATTGTCAAGTATCCACACCGTAGCATTATCAAGCAAATTACAGCCTGCACGCAAATTGAGGCAAGGAAAGAAACTAATAAAAAAAATGAAAAAGTGGGTGCAGAGTATATTAATATACGGTGTGCGACAACTTATATGTTGTCAAAATAACATTCCTACTATACCAAAAGAAGAATCATTTAAGAGAACCTGAATTCTATTTTTAGGTGAAAACAATTTTTTGCGAGATTTTACTTACCTCCGAGCCTAATACAAGAAAAAAATAATCATATTTGTCATTTTAAAACAGTTAATCTAATCCCTAAATAAATTAATGATTTTTAAAATTTCTTTAACTTTAGAAATCAAAATGGGGTCACTAACAATTTTATAAGAATTTCATTGACATAAATGGCAAACCACCATTTTTTTTCATGTAACACAATCAATTTAAAAATATCTATAAAAAGTGATGTAAAGTGGTAAAGTAGTAGATTCTTAGTGTAAAACTGTTTTACACCCATAATGTATACCCTTTAATTTCATTTTATAAAGTAAATTGATTGGTTCAAAATGCTTAGTCGACATTGATGAGAAATAAGCATTTATTTTTCAACATTTCAGACAATTGTGCAAGTACGTGTACTATGTATGGCCCACTGAGTAATGATAGCAAACTCGTACGTAAACGACACAGACGATTAGTATTTTTTTATTTTTTTTTGAGAGAATACGATTAGTATTTTTGAAAAGCAGAAACGTCTCTGAATTGATGCATGTGAGGTTGTAAGTGTAAAAATAACCACATTTTAAGTCATTCATTTCATACCAAAAAGGGAAAAGATATATATAGCGACATACAGCAAAATCATCCGAAAGCATGGGGGAATTGTAAAATATCCTTAAGACATAAAATCCACATAAATAAGTTATAAAATAGATTTTTGGTCCCTAAAAATATAGCGAATTTTAATTTTAATTTCTAAAAGATAAAATCAAATATTTTATCCTCAAAAAAAGTTTTGTTCTTGTTTATTTGTTGTCTTTAAGCCAATTTATGTTCATATTAATGTCAAGATTATCACTTGTTTATGTTCAAGATATATTCATGTATGTTTATCTATTATGTTCAACCTTTGTATGTCCATATTATCGGTGTGTTCCCGCACCATGCACGAGATAATTTTTTATTTTTAATATTATTAATAATTTGTTTATTTTAAAGTATCGTATGATATAGTTTGTTTATTTTTATGATGAAAGTTAAAATGATTGATATTCTTCATATATTTATATATAATGTGTATAGTATTTATAATAAAAAAAATATAAATTTATTCAACATATAAGTGTAAAAATTATTTGCTTCAATTATCGACAGTGCCAAAAAATATTTTGAAAAGTGACTTCGAATAATTAATTCAAATTGTGTTGTTTGACGGGGCTAGATCGAGAGTGATTCTCACTCTCCGTCCCAATCCTTCAAAAGATTTTTCATCCTCATTCTCCACCACAAAAAGATTTTCACTATTGTTCCCGTCCTTGTATATCTCCACGGGTTTCTGTGGAGAATTCATAAATATAAACATAAACCATATTATACCCTTATGAATATATCAAAAGAGAACATTTCGTACACAATTTCCTCTTAGAGTTGATCTTTAAACTTGTAGATCAATGTTATTCATACAAAAGCATCAATTTGGTCTCCCTACGTAGCAAAGATTTGAACATCATATTTTATGAAAGATACAATAAACAATATTTTTTGTGTTAGCCCTTCTGTTCTTAGAGAAAGAGGGCCTTATTAATCCGAAGTTCAGGCAAATGTAAGTAAAGTCTGATCGAGAGTTGTTGATATACCCATAAATCAAATTCAAACTCAAATTCTCTAATTATTAACCACTTGAGTTCAATTACTTGATTTTTTCTTTCAACTCGAAGTAATAAATAAATAAATTCCTAACGGTGTTAGTAATAGGAAAGCCAAAACATATTCCAACCCAAAAATTCATTTGTAAATGTTCGATATTTCAATTTTATATTTTTAAATCCATATAAATTGTGCGTTTAAACAAATACATATAAATTAAGGTAACTTAAATGGCAACCAAAAAATAAGGTCACTTAATATTTAAACCTTACAAGTTACCAGTCAACAAGACAAAACAATCCTAGCCATCCCTATTAATTTATATTAAATGAGTGGTTGAGTTTAGATGAGCCTAAGATGGGGAAATTTTGCAATTTCCCCATGCTAAACGTCGCCTAACGACAGACAGCAAAGTCATCCGAAAGCATGTGGGATAATGTTTGAAGCCAACTTAGCACCCCACTCACCGTGTTTTCCGCCCATAAACAAATTCTATTGGTTATCACAATTCTCGTGATTCACTTTGGATGTATTTTTACCTTTATATAGCAGCTCTCTTTCATAAAAGCATTATGTTTTGAACTTTTTTCTTTTCCTTTTATGAAAATGTTCCTATTTACCTAAAAATTTTAAAATACATGTTCATATATCAGTTATCTTTTCATACCTACAGTGCTAACTTCGTTCTTCACCGTAGCTTGTGAACGAGCAAACAACTGCTATCTAAATGAAACCGAAACACCACTTCGGTGATTCCACCACCGTAAGCCGATCATGGGTGCTCGTTTATTCCTTCATAAGCTCTCAATGTGTCTTCACGTTTCCTTCTCTTTTAATGAGATAAATGCCTTTTTAAGTCGGCTACATATGTTAACCGATCTAACAATGGTTTATTACGTTGGCTCACTTATGAAGTGTTTGGGCCATTAGTTTATTATTGTATGATTACTTGTTTTATAAAATGTGGCACTCATGTTGAAAAATGTTTTAGAAGAAAATTTTATGATCTTATGAAAAGGAATCATGATGATGTGTGTAAATTACACTAATGTCCATAGATTATCGTATAAATTATAAACAATAGTTTTATGAAATTTTGATTTTGATTAAAAGTGTATGTATCAAACTATATTCTTTCAATGACACCAACAATATAAAAATAAAGATGATGTAAATTATTATATTTTTGTTATTTAAAAAAAGAAATCTTTTTAAATAATACCAACAATATAACATCTTATGGACAATTTTGTTTAACGGCATAATTGAAAATTAAAAAAAATAAGTCAAAAACTATGTATATATTTTATACATAGTAGTATAAATATATTTTTAGCAAATACTATAGATTTTATAAAGTATACATTGTATCTCTTTTAGAGGTGAAAAAGTAAAGGGTAGGAAAGCAGAAGCTTCCACAAGTTACTAAAGAGTCAGATTGTAACCAGAGGAACATCACAGTCGGTGGCATAATTCATGGGATAGTTTGAGAATGTGAAATCAAATACGAAGGGTGTGGATTAAGTCTTATTGTTGGGTTGTTTTTGGCAAATAAGGATAGAGGAGGAAGAACAAGGTTTTGTGTTCATACGGAGAATGATCCACCGACATCAGTTCTCCAACAACGGGAAATTCTTTCATGGTCACAACCCTAAATGAAAAACTTTTAAGCACACTCATATCAAATGGAAAAATTAAAACAAAAATAATATAATCACATCAATATCAACATCATTTAATTTTATTTTCATTTAATTTTTTTATTTGATGTGAGTGTATTCAAATATTTTTCATTCAGTGTTATATCCATGGAAGAGTTTCAATTCTCAGCATCTTATATAATTTGTGAGTAATGGAAACTATAACAAAGTCTTAGATTGTTACTTTAATTTTCTTTCTATCTATTAATTAACTTAATTTCTTTCGTTCTTTGATTCTTTTATCGAAGAAAAATTGAAACACTAACTTACTTAAAACACTTTTTTTTTTTGTTAGAGAGACATGATAATATGATTTTATGGTTTAGTAAAGTTAAATGTATCAATTTTGTTTTGTTGGATACTTTTGTGAATTTGAATATTATTGTTTGAACTATTTTTGGGAAATTTTATAAAAAAAACTATAGCTATTATCGTATCTGTATGTCTGCTCTTTCTACTGCGTTAACGCATGTGATTATTTTATTATGTTTGTTTGTATAATTTTGATTAAAATTTTTAAATATTAATGAAAATTATTGATATATTAATATATAAACAAAATATTGTCAAGACATATAACAAAATTATTTCTGAATTCAACATATTTTAGTTTGTCTGCATATAAAATTAAGATAAAATAATGAGTATTTATTGTTTATTCTAATAGTAAATAGTAACATCATAACATAAATGTATAAATGACATGTTATGTAAAAGAAACATTGTTATGATTACGATAAAATACTCCTTCCGTTTTAAAATGAATGTCGCTTTAGCCAATTGCACACATATTAAGGAATGAAATGAAATAATCATTAGATATAAGACATTTACTAAACTGGCCTTATTTTATAAGAAAAAGACAAACTTAAAGTTGCATTGAAAATTGTGTGAGAGAAAAGTTGGAGAGGGTAAAGTTGGAAGAAAAAAATTAAAGGTGTATTGGAAATAATGACATTCATTTTGAAACAAATTTTGTTTGGTTAAAGTGACATTCATTTTGAAACGAAGGGAATAATATCTTTAAAAACTATATTTTTCGTAAAGTATTCATCGTCTCCTTCTATTTTCCCTTCTTTTGATGAAAACTTTTGTTGAATTTTGAGAAACTCCTCTTGATAAAGCTACATATAATTGACCATTCGTGAATGGTCAGCCCTTGTGACTTATTTAGGATAATGACAAAACTTAGTCTAACGGGAAACTGTTTTCTACTAAGCACAAAGGGAAGTCATGAACTCGCATTTGTTTTTTAATTAATTCTGGGCAAGAATTCTTTTTTTCCAGCATTGCTTCCTTTTGTGATTTCCACATCCAACATATTCTTCAATAAACCACGACATGACAATCGTGTCCAATTACACAAGCCATATTTAGGGTCTATGTTTCGAAACAACATCAAAGGTGCACCTTTTTTTACCTTTAAAATATGTGGTGGGATACTTCCTTAAACAATTGAGTTTATGAATTTCTGTTGAGATGGTAGTGTAGCCATTTGTTTCTTTCTACCCTATTTATCTATCTTTAATCCACCGGTTCTATTTCCACTTCTATTTGATTTTTTTCCTTTTATATTGTGATTACGAATTATGATATTACTCCTCGCCTATGAATCACATACACTCTTCATATTAGATGTGTCTGAACACGTGTTGCATCCGCATCCACAAATATAATTACCCTAAATTATGTGATTTTCTCAAATTATAACGTTATTGGCATGTCAGTATCCGTGTTGTATCTGGTGTCGGTGTTCGTATCCATACTTCTTAATTAGCGGTCCTCTCATATAACGGCCTCTTAGATGGTGTTTTAAGCTTTATAATGTTTCTGATTTTAGTTGTTGGTAACATGAGTGTGATTATGGTTTAATAATTTTGAATTGTTTAAATGGTTTTAACACTTTGATTTCACTGTATTTCGTTGAAAATTGGGTGGTGGCCATGGGAGCAGTTTATCAATTGTATGCATGCAGAACGGCAGGTAAAGGAGCTTAATGGCAGGAGATGTTATTGCTTATTTTCCCTTTATTTAATAATAATTAAAAAAACATGGTTCTCTTTATATATATATAAAAAAATCACGCTATTATAGTTTGTATAAGCAATTATAAATCAGCAAAGTCAAATAATTTTTAAAATTAATCATAAGCAATTTGAATCATAATCACTTATAAACCAGCAAAGTCAAATATAATCCATAAATTAATAGACTTTGATTAGTTGTAACATGAAAGGATTTAAAGTTTAATCTTTAACATTATATTTTGCTGACGTTTGTTACTAATCTTTTTTTCAAAAGATTTAAAGTCCAATATTTGACATTATCTTTTGTTCACATTTGTTACTAATATTTTTTTTAGAGTATTTAAAGTCCAATCTTTAACATTATATTATTTTTTGTTCGCGTTTGTTACTAATCTTTTTTTAGAGGATTTAAAGTCCAATCTTTAACATGATTTTTTATTCACGTTTGTTACTAATATTTTTTTAGAGGATTTAAAGTCCAATATTTAACGTTATTTTTTGGTCACGTTTGTTACAATTGATCAAAGGCTAAAGAAGAATAACTTAATAAAATAATATGGAAATACTGTTTTTTGTGGAAGTAATAAAATAATAAGGAAATACTGTTTTTTAGGGATATGAAAATACTTGGCAATCTATGTCGGTTGTATTGAGGGGAACAACACAGATGGACAACATAAAATCGGTTGATAAAAAAGTAACATGAGTTTCTGTTTTGTGCTAGTTTTTTGTGAGTTTAATCTATGGTTAACGGAGGTAAAAGAGGATTAACAGGGACGATTAATGACATGGATTAGTAATCCACATGTTATTTTATAATTGGCTAACAGTAAGAATAGTTTATAAGGAATTGAGTGTAAGTTTTTTCCTTAAATTAAATTTATTCTTATCTATTTGTTACATGTGTTATTTGTATTTAAATTTAAAATTAAAAATTAAGGGTATTTTTGAAAAAAAAAGTCCAACCCAAAAGTGTGTTGAAAGTGGTAGTTTTCTTTATATATAGTACAAATAATTTTTTTTAATAGCAAATATTATTCCACACTAGTGGAAAGACGGGCAATATCGTATGTGATTATTTTATTAAGACGGGCAATATTTTTTATTTGAATTTTTAAATTTTTAAATATTAATGAAAATTATTGATATATTGATTTATAAACAAAATATTGCCTGCATATATAATAAAGATAAAATAATGATCTTTTATTGTTTATTCTAATAGTAATTAGTAACATCATAACATAAATGTATAAATGACATGTTACGTAAAAGAAACATTGTTATGATTGCGATAAAAGAATATCTTTAAAAACTACATTTTCGTAAAGTCTTCACCTTCTCCTTCTATTTTTCCTTCTTTAATGAGAACTTGAGAAACTCCTCTTGATAAAGTTACATATGACCTTGGCTGAAAACATGTCGTGGAAGATAGATTCTAACATTGAGAATGGTCTGCCATTGTGACTTATTTAGTCTAACGGAAAACTATTTTCTACTAAGCACAAAGAGAAGTCCTGAACTCGCATTTTTTTTAAAATTTAATTCTAGGCAAGAATGCTCTTTTTCCAACATTGTTTCTTGTTAGGATTTCCACCTCCAACATATTCTTAAATAAACCACGACATAACAATTGTGTCCCATTACACATGTCATATCTAGGGTCTATGTTTCACAACAACATCAAAGGTGCACCTTTTTTACCTTTAAAATATGTGGTTCGATACTTCCTTGAGCAATTGTGTTTAGGAATTCTTCTTGATATAAGTTATAAGTATCCCCTTCAACCTCGTCAAATGACAACAAATTATGTTCTTCTCCTGGAAACTAATTGATAATTATGTCATTCAATTTTTGAACATCATCATTTGTAGGTGTAATTATGACTCTTTCGACCATATACGATGCTTCCCATCCATGCAAATATAATTGTGGAAAAATATGATCAATAAGAGTTTGAATTGATTATTTTCCTTCCCATGGTAATGAAATTTGAGGAGGTATCCTCACCATATCATTGGGTTTGGTAGGTTCAACACCGTCACCAATTCGCATAAGAAATTGTGCAAATTCATCATTCACTGATTGCATATTTTGTACTAAATGTAGGACCTTGGTATTGCCCACAAATAAGACCTAATAATACATGCAGATATCCTTTGTGCCTAACTACCTTTTTGAATAACTAAAACTACTTGACGAAAATCTCTACCCATGATCATAACTTTTCCACCAAATGGAACATCACAGTCTAAAATATATTTTAGTGTTCGATCTAATGCTTCTAAACATTATATGTTTGTCATTGAGGCTTCATCCTAAATTATGGCAGCTGCTACTCTAATAAGCTTTACAAGATCTTTTTGCTTTTTTATATTGCAGATGGAATTTGGTTGTACATCAAAAGGTAAATTAAATCGGGAATGTGTAGTTCTACCACCCGGTAATAATGTTGCAGCTATACCAGATGACGCGGTTGCTAAGACAATTTTTACTCTATCTCTCAAAGTTTCCATTAATCTATACTATATATTGGAGGGAAGACCATTTGTCAATGAAAGATATATAAATGTGAGATTGTTGCGGGGCTATGCTACAACAGCAGCAACGGGGGAAGGCCATTTGAAAATATTGGAGGTCGTTATCAATGGTGGGGCGTCACAACTTGCAAGTGAAGAGGACAACGATTGCTGACTAAACTAACTACAAAAAAACTTGAGTGGGAAAACAAATATCACATAGAAAGCATAAAGGAGTTGAGTGATAGAGTTTTCAATGTCATCATCGGTACCGACGTCACATACGTTGCTGAAGCTATATAGCCTTTATTAAACAATGATTTATTTAATAATTAAAAAAAACCACGGTTCTCTTTTTATAAAAATAAAAAATAAAAAAATCACGCTATTGTAGTGTGTATAAGCAATTAGAAACTAGCAAAGTCAAATAATCCTTAAAATTAACCATGAACAATTTGAATCATGATCACTTATAAACCAGCAAAGTCAAATAATTCATAAAATTAATCGACTTTGATTAGTTGTAACATGAAAGAAAAAGAAAAAAAACCTACAGTTTAATTATGAATTTTGATGCAGAGGGCTGAGAGAGGTTGAGAAAAACTAAACAATGTGGGAACGAACTATGAATTGTGAGAACCCTACTTATTAATATTTAATATAGTGCTAACAAATCTCTTCCTAAAATATTTCGAGAGATCGAACCCCGGACCTTGCATATATTATGCATTGCCCTTACCAACCGAGCTAAGCTCACGAAGACCTACTTGGCAATCTTTGTCGGTTGTATTAAGGGGAACAACACATATGTACAACATAAAAGCGGCTGATAAAAAAGTAACATGAATTTTTATTTTGTGCTAGTTTTGTGTGAGTTTGATATGTGGTTAACGGATGTAAAAGAGGGTTAACGGGGATGATTAGTGACATGAATTAGTAATTCACGTGTTATTTTATAATTGGCTAACAGTAAGAATATTTCATAAGCAACTGTGTGTAAAAAATTTCCTTAAATTAAATTTATTCTTATTTATTTTTACATGTGTTATTTGTATTTAAAATTAAGGACATTTTTGGAAGATAAGTCCAATCCAAAAATGTCGAAAGGCGTAATTTTCTTTATATATAATATAGATAAGAAATGGCGGCGTTTATTATAGGAGAGGTAAATAGGTCTCCTACGATAGGAGAATGTGTAAAAGACAATTTTTTTTTTCTCTACTAAAATGACATTTGTTTGCATGTCTCTATTCATTTAACCGAAGGGCAATGTTGGAATTTTCTCTTAAATAAAAAATTATGAACATAACACCAACATGTGAGCTTGTATGAGTTTGCTGAAAATTTTTCCAATTTTATCAACAATACCAAAAACACCCCTTTTAAAAAATGAATATAGATATTTAAATAATACAATTCTAAAGGGTCATTTAACATGTGAATCTCAACCATTCAAAAGTTTTTAACTATATCAAATGGTTCACATTCATTTTGCAAAAAAATAAATAAATTCAAGTCTCCTGCGGTAGGAGACCTAAAGAGGTCTCCCACTGCAACCTTTGTCATAAGAAAGAAACACAAGGCAAGCTAAAAAACAAAAAATATACATAGGCATGACAACAAATTAAACCTATACCTGTGGTTACCCACCTGAACCAACCCCAATTTGATAGGTTTTTTTCCGTTTTGACTGGGTTTGGGTATGAGTTTGAGTTTTCCCCGATTTCAAAATACAAATATGGGATGGGTAACGGGTACCCACATCCGTCCTGAATGCAAATAACTACTTTATGCTGATATGCCATGTTATTTTGTTTGATAATTGTCGTGTTATAAAAATTACCTTTGATATTTAAAGGAGCAACTAAATCAATCGGTCTAACAAATGTTAAAGTGAACATATTTCTCTAGGGGTTGCAAAAAAACTTCTATTTTTTATTAAAAAAAATTATTCCATGCGGGAATGGGGATGAGGCGGAGATACCTGAACCCGTCGGGGACGGGCATGAGGTTCAATTTCTCATCCCCGTTAGGTATGGGTAGGGTAACGGGTAAGTATATGAGAATCAGGTATGGGGACGGGGAATGTAAAACCCCTCCCACCCCGCCCCATTGCCATGCCTAAATTGAAAGACGGTTGTTCCATATATATCCGGAAAACTGCCCCCAAATCCCTCGAATCAAACAACACACAACTACCAAAAAACTAGAAAAATGTTGCTCTTCCCATATTAGAACTTGCTTAAAAACACATGAAAATGACCAAAAAACTTC
>Ga0315913_1000123_pt1 | contig 48434 bp, 64 predicted proteins | sample MpolsnodulesMG_FD_207736 | JGI IMG/M metagenome (GOLD analysis project Ga0315913, IMG submission 207736) | Medicago polymorpha root nodule microbial communities from Los Angeles, California, United States - small nodules | ecosystem: Host-associated > Plants > Roots > Nodule | place: USA...
GATCGTGTAAATCCCGAACGCTGATATCACGCAAGCCTCAAGCCCCATTGGCGGAATTGGTAGACGCGCTCGACTCAAAATCGAGTTCCGAAAGGAGTGCTGGTTCGACTCCGGCATGGGGCACCAATACTAAAAGCGCGCATTGATTTTGTTGTGTTTTTCACCTCTGAATGTCCAGAGAATTCACATCACTCTTAAAAGCTGGACACTTTTGTTCCTATTTTGGCCCGTCAATCTTCGCTGATCCGCTTGTCCATGAGCTCGATCGCCGAGCGCGCGAGCACCTTCTGCCTCGCAGCTTTCGTGTACCGCGTCACTTCCTTCGAGGTCGTGTGGCCGGTGATCGACATAATTTGATGCTCGGTGGCACCGCGGTCGGCAAGGCGGGTCGCAGAGGCTTTCCGAAGGCCGTGTGCCGAGCAGTGCGGCAGGCCTGCTTCATTGCAGCGCTTGCGGAACCAGTTGCCAAAGCCGTTGGCCGTAAACGGCCGGTTGAATTCAGTGACTAGGAAGGTCAGATCGCCGCACGGGCTCTTTTCGATGATATCGATCAAAACGGGATGTAATGGGATCTCGAGCGTGACAGGCTTTTTTTTGCGGTTCTTCTGCTGCGTGAAGCGGAGCCACCCGTTTGAAACATGCTGGCGACCGAAGAGCACGACGTCGCTTCGCCGCTGGCTAGTGTAGAGCATGAGAGCGAGCGCCAGGCGCGCTTTTGTGCCAACCGGATGCCTTGCCTCGAATTTGGCGATTTCTTCCTCGGTCCACGAGTGGAAGCCTTCCGATCCGCTCTTGAAATAATCGACGTCGCGCGCCGGGTTAGTCATGGCGAGCTCGACGTCTTTTTTCGTTGCCCATGCGAAAACCGCGCGTAGTGACTTGATGCGGCCGTTTGCCGCCTCCGGGAGGTCGGCCTTGCGGTCGCGCAGCACGCGCATGTGCTTCGGCGTAAATGACGGAATCGGGATGTCTTCGAAGAGCTTGCTCACTCCGGGCTTCAGCGGCTCCGCCCAGATGTGTTCGATGATACCCTTCCGAACACGCCGAGTGCGTGCGTCCAGCTGCTTGTATTCAGCGGACTGGAAATATTGCTCGCAAAGCCATCGGAGCGATCCCTTGGCGGAAAGCTTGGGGCCGACCTTGTCGACCTTCATTGTGCCGTTTAGCGCCTCGTAATAAGCGTTCTCGAACTCAGGTGTGCCTGGATGGCCGGGGAGGCGGACTTTCTTCTGGCCCTTCCGGCGGAAATAGAACCTAAGCACTCCGTCGGTCATATCCTCGACGAGGTATTTTCTTCTGAGCTTGCGCGGCATCAGACTTCCACATCCCACTCGCCGCCTTCCTCGACATCTCCACCGGGCAGGCGGTCAAACGCCCGATCGAGCTGGTGCCGATCCCATAACGTGCGACCATTCGCGCGCTTCGGCTTCGGCATCCTGCCATCCTTGACCATTTCGTCAAATAGCGTGGTCGAAATTCCAACGTAGGCGGAAGCCTGTTCCCGATTGAGGCCGCGAATTGGTGGAAGTGGACATGCAGTAACTCTCTCTCGAGCGGCCAGGCTAACCATCTCTGCGACCCTCCACTCTAATTGCGCGGGTCCGCTTGTTCCACGACCGGATTGCCGCGCGTTCGCCCGGCGTTTCCTCATAGTCCGAGTCCTGGCACTCGGTGGGGCCTTTGGCGCTGCAGCTGTTACAGAAGACGTAGGAGGACGAAAAATCGGCTCGCTCTACGAACGCGTCCGATTGACCGCAGAAGGGGCAGGGTTTCAATTTCGGGAGACGCCTAGGCATGTTGCTTCTCCCGGATGAGCTTGACCTTCTTCACGTAGCCGCCTGGGTGGCGAGCGCGAGCCTTTTTCTCGGCGATGAGGCTATTGCCAGCGGCTATATCGAAGGTTTTGCCATCGTGGAAATGGACGCGGAACGCGGGAAGGTTGGCTTGATCAGCTTTCGTATCCATCAAAACAAATCCTTCTGCGCTGTCGCGGCCTGTTGTGCCGGAGCTTGGTTGATGACGCGTGGCCGCCACTCGAAGAAGCCGAGGGCGCCTTTGACGGGGATGGGGGTGTCGAGGAGCCGCTGATCCTTCAGAACGAAGCCGAAGCGGCCGAAAAACCACGGACTATCGCTGCGGGTGACGCAGTCGACGACAGTGGCCGTACCGATGATCGCTCCGAAGGCGAGACCTTCCAGGGCGACCTTCTCGTGCGACGGCGGCTGCAGGCGGCCTACGTGTTCGTGCAACACCTCGAGATAGTCCTCACGGTCTTCCTCGAAGTTGCGCTTGTTGAAGGCGCTTGCATGAATGCAAATGGGCCCTCGAATTGCGGTGCGCCATTTGCGGTTTTCAATGTCCTTCCACCCGGCGACGCAGGCGTGCGCCCAGGGCTGGCGGATTGAAAGCGCGAGGCGCGGGAGGTCGAGTGTGGAGATCATGGCATGCCTCACACACGCATCGGCATCAGAACGATAAGGTTTTCACGGCTGCCGCCGACACTGCGGAGCACTGCCGGATCACCCGGTGAGCCCAGGCCGATTTCGAAGCGGTCGCCCGGCAGGTGCGAGAGGGCGTCGGCGACGTAGCGGGCGTTGAAGCCGATGGACAAATCGGCCTGCCCTTCGAAGGTGACCTCGTCTTCTGCCTCGCCGGCATCGGGATTGTTGACGTTCAGCTTGAGCACCTGGTCGGCGAAGTTGAAAAGCACCGCTTGGCCGCGCTCGCCAGAGACCGCGGCGACCCGGTCGATCGAGGTGGAGAGTGCCTTCACATCGATCGTCGCGAGCATTTCGTGCTGCGTGGGGATAACCCGCTGATAGTCCGGGAACGTGCCGTCGATGAGCTTCGAGGCCAGTGTCGTGTCGCCGGCCGTTATACGGATTATGCTATCGGATACACCGATATGAATTGGGCCTTCCTTCGGCAGGATCTTGGCAATGACCTTGACCGCGCCGCGGGGGATGATCACGCCCGGCATTGCGGGGTCGGCCTCGGTCCGGACGATCCGCTTCGATAGGCGGTGGCCATCGGTGGCTACGAGGCAAACGCCCTCATCGACGGGGTGTGTGAAGATGCCGTTGAGGTAGTAGCGGGTTTCTTCTGTCGACACGGCAAAGCCGACATCCGCCAATGCGGCCGCGAGTTCGGGAGCTGACAGCGTGAGGCCGTAGGGCAGCTCGCCGATCTTCATTGTGGCAAAATCGTCTGCCGGCAGGACGGGCAGCTTGAAGCGTGATCGGCCCGTTTTCAGGGTGACGCCGGTCAAGCCGTTTGTGCGGTCCGGCAGAACGGCGATGTCTGCGCCGTCCGGCAATTTGTTGACGATGTCGGAGAGCGTGGCGGCTGGGACAGTGAAGGCCTCAAAGTCGCTGCTAACCTCGGCCGAGAAGCGGACAGTGGCTTCAATGTCGAGATTGGTGAATCGTGCGGCCAGCTTGTCGGGGCTGCTGCTGTCCTTTTCGAACAGGACGTTCTGCAAAATAGGGATAGTCGACCGTCGCTCGACGATACTGTTGGTAATTGCGAGGGCCGAAGCCATCGCTGCTTTCTCAGCCTTGAACATGGGGAACCTCGGGGAAAGGGGCGGCGTCACGCGCCGCCCGTGCTGATCTCGATCAGGCGCTCGGCATCTCGGGCGTGCCCTGGAAGTGCGGCAGCTCCGTCTCTTGGGCGACGCGCTCCAGATCGCGCATCACCTGCTGGGTGATGTGCACATCCGGCCGGTAGAGCTGGCAAATCCAGAGGACCTTGCCTCCGGAGACGCGATAGCGCAGCCGAACCGGAATGCGCGTCGGGTCTCCCATGAAGAACGGGGCGATCGAGAGGATGAACATGCCGGGTACGGTGAGCTTGTTGCCTTGAGCGTCGCGGTGTTCTTCGTCCCAGGTTATCTCGCCTTCGCCGCTTTGCAGCACAACGTTGTTTTTGACGCGGGTCTCGGCATGCACCTGCAGGCCGCGGGAGAGGGCGACGAGCTCGTTGGGATAAGCGACCTTGAAGCCGAACTTTCCTCGGAAGTCCTCGGCCTCAAAGCTGTCCGGAGCGGAGAGCTCGGCAATGTGATCTTCGATGAACTCGGCAAACTCGACCTGCTCGAGCGGCTTGCCGTTGATCTTGACCCAGGCCTTCCATTCCTCCGAAAGCGGAAACTCGTAATGCGCCCGGTGCTTGCCGTTGTCCGCTAGGCCGCCGTTCTTCGCTTCGTGGTAGTCGAAAACGGCGGTGATGGATGGCTTCTCCCAGTTGGTTTCGGCGAAGATGGCGCTATGCTCGGTCTTATGGCGATCGATCAGGGAGATGAGACTCTCGAGCGTCGCCACTTTTGCGGTTCCGCTCTTGCGACGCGGATGCTCGCGGTAGCGCTCGAAGAGATCCGCTACGCTCGATACAGCTCCGGACTTGCGGTCGACGAATACCGGGATGGTTGACGGTACGCCCGGGATAGCGGTCGAGAGCGACAAAGTCGCAATCTGTGAGCCGGCACGGTCGGAGAGATCATGGATCGCGGCGATATCGAGAGTGGCGCCGGGTTTGTTCTGCGTTTCAGTCATTACTCTTTCCTTTGAAGCTGGAGAGTGGATCAGGCGCGGGTGCGTTCGCTCACGTCGCGCGGACCTGAAAACATGTCGTGCTGCTGGGGATGCTCGGTCGAAAGCGCGCCGCTCTCGGTGACCCAATAAACCGACGACTTCCGCGCACGCTTCGGGGTCTTGGTCGTGATGTCGGCATTGATGGTGACCATGCCGTTGGCGACCGCGAAATCGAGCTTCAGGGTCAGGTTGCCCTTGTGCACGACCTTGGGGTTGTCTTCTGACATGGCGCCGAGTTCGCCCAGTGTCTCGACGAGCTTCGTGCTCATTTCCTGATTGAGGTCGCCGCCCTCGAGCATGCCGATGAGCGCCTGACTGTCTCGTATGATTTTCATGGAATGTCCTCTGCTAGAACGGGATATCGTCATCCAGCTCACGGCTGGAGGACTGGGAAGATTGGGAAGATTGGGAGGAGGAGCGGCCGGCGGCTCGATCGCCGTCGATGCCATAGTCTTCGGGGCCATCGCCGCCGGCGCGATAGCCGGAGCCTTCGCGGCGGCCGTCGAGCATGGTGAGGGTGGCGTTGAAGCCCTGCAGGACGACCTCGGTCGAGTATCGGTCCTGCCCTTGGTTGTCCTGCCACTTGCGCGTCTGGATCTGCCCCTCGACGTAGACCTTGGCGCCCTTCTTCAAATAATCCTCGGCTACCTTTGCGAGGCTCTCATTGAAGATGACGACCCGGTGCCACTCGGTCTTTTCGCGGCGCTCGCCCGTCGACCGGTCGCGCCAGGTTTCCGAGGTCGCGATGTTGATCGTGGCGATAGGTCTACCGTCTTGGGTGCGGCGCACTTCCGGGTCGCCGCCGAGATTGCCGATGAGGATGACCTTGTTGACCGAACCAGCCATCGGTCACCTCGACGATCTGGCCGCAGCGGCGGTGGCCGCCTGGCCGATGACGCGCCCCTCACCGATGAGGCGATAGGCAAGCTTCCGGAATTCCTCCTCGGCCTTCATCGGCGCCCACGGCTTGATGGCGACGCTGAGCTTCGGCGGCTTCCAGTTCACGAACTGTTCGCCGGCGCGAGGGCCGAAGAGCGCGATCGCCTCGGCGCGGCACATCCTCCCGTCCATTGATTTCACCAGTCCCGCCTGCTTCTTCGTCCAGGCTTCGGGACCGGGCAGGCCGGCCGCATAGTAGATCACCTCATCCCAGGCGGACTTGCAGATCGCCACGGCGTCAATCATCCGCTCTTCGCCATAGAAGTGGCAGGAGGCAGATGAATAGAGTTCTACGGAGGGTCGAGACTGGTCGCCGACAAGGTACTCGTGGCCGTCATGCAGTAGGAAAAGCGCGCCGTCGGCAGGCGAGCCGCCTTCATTGATGATCGCCTGGGCGCCCATGACGCAGTGCTGAGCAACCGAGAGCGCTACGCCTGGATTGCGGCCGTCGAAGCGCGGGATCTTCGACAGCACGTTGCCCATCTCAAGGAAGCAGACTACTTCCGGTCGAGGATCCGCGATGTCGATAACCGAGCCATCGGGCGCAAATGACCAGACGGGCTCAGGGCTCAAACGATGAAGCGCGGCCATTTAGGCGCGCTCCATCTGAAGCTGCCCGGCTGCGATCTGCCGCCGGTATCTTGCCTGCTGACGGGCAGACGAATGGGGGTAACGATTGCCCGCCAGCCGGGGGGCCTTCGACAGGCTCCCGTCGCCGACGAACGAGTGGTTCGGCATGGATCTGATCAAGCCGAGAGCGCCAAGCATCAATGCTGACCCGAAGAAACCGATCCGCAACATGCTCACCTCCCGTCCACAGCGGCGATGCTTCGGTCGAGATCGACCAGCGCGTCAGTAAGGCCGTGGCTGAGCCAGCCGATGGACATGCAGGCGACCGCGAAGATCATGGTCACTGCACGGTGCGTCCAAACCGGTGTTTCGCGGATGGTGATTTGTGGCGGAGCGGCGTCCGCAAAGGGTGTGAAGTGATCCATGATCACGCCACCCGGCGTTCGTAGCGGCGGGCTACGCGCTCGATGACGGCCGGGCCGTCCCGCTGGATTTCAGTGTGGCTGAAGCCGCGCTGGCGGAGGTCCTTTTCGGTGCATCCGGGACCGATCGCGAGCACGATATCTTCCATGGAATGCATCCGCTGAGCGCGGGTAGTGCCAAGTGCAACAAGCATGTGCATCTCCGGTTGAGGGGTTTAGAGCCCTTGGGGTCCGGAGCGATTGCAACCGCCGCGATCCCGAAGGATGGCGGCGAAGATAATTCGGTATATGTACCACGTCAACAGCGAATAGGTACATGTACCGATTTTTGTTTAAGCCGAAAGATTGTGGAATTTGGTATGAAAACCGCCACTTCTTTTGATTCGCCAATAAAAAACCCCGCCGGAGCGGGGTTCTGGATCGAGCAGGGCTGCCCTCTCACATGTCGATGTAGGATCTTCCAACGCGCCCGAACACGCGAGGCATGTTGCCGTCCTCGATGAAGATCGGCTCATGACTATGGTTCGTGGATACCGGCTCGAAGCGGGTCGGGCTCTGGCGATACCTCTTGTAGGTCGCGCCTCCTTCGCCGTCCTCGATCACATAGCACGCATTCGGGACCAAGCGTTTGTCGCGGCGATTGACCAGAATGATGGATTCGGGCGGAGAGATCCTGTCCATAGAATCGCCGTCCACCTTCAGCGCCACCCAATCGCCTGGCGGGAGGCCGGCGATCGCAATCTTTTCAAAATCGTCCGTCGGCATGACAGCATCCGAGGCGGCGAAGGCCCCGGCGCTCACCCACGAAATCTTTGGCACGGTCTGTGTCGACGAGGCGTTAGGCACATCGTCGAGCTCCTCCGGGCCCGCTTCATAGGCGAGCCATTCCGGAGTGGTGCGCAGCGCCGGAGCAATGAGGCTCAGGGTCTCGATGCGCGGCATGGCGCCGCGGCGCCAGTTGCGGATCGTCCCGACCTTGGCGCCCGCAGCTTGCTCGGCGGCGTGCTCCGACAGCCCGAGCTTCTCCCGGCGAATGCGCACGCGGTCGAGGATCTGTTCAAGTGTGTTTGTGGTCACCATCGTATCCATATCGGTAAATATACCGCATTTGAGAAAAATTGCGATGGGTACATAGACCGTTGACAATTCGGTACATGTACCACATAAGAGCTACATGAAGATCATCGACACTCTACTTTTGGTATCGGATGCCTTCTGCGCCTCTACGGGGATCGCAGAAGCGACGCTCTCTTCGCGCGTGTTCAACGACGGCAAGCGACTTGCCGCGGTACGGGCCGGTAAGGACATCGGTGCCCGGCGGGTCGAACGCGCGATGCGCTGGTTTTCCGAGAACTGGCCGGAAGGTGCCGATTGGCCTCTCCGCGTTCCTCGCCCTGCTTCTGTTCTGGAGGCTGCGGAATGAACATCCACCTCTCAGATTTGCGGCGAGGATTTGGCCCCTGCGCCTCGCTGCAAGGCGGGAGCCGCGCAATCCTCCCGCGCGCTCCCGCCACCGTTTTTCGTTCTGCGTACCCATGCGGTCCTCCGTGATCTTCTGACGGACTGAACCTCTCACCTTCGAACCTTTCCCACACTGGGAAAACACGCCGGGATTTCCCGGCGCGGGAAACCCTTTGCCTTTCGAGAGACAGCAATGACGAACGAGACATTGACGAATGCCTGGTTTCATCGCCTGAAGGCGGCTACCCGAATGCTGATCAAGCTCAATGGTGGCATCGAGGCCTGCGCTGAACTCACCTCCCTGTCGAAGAGCCAGATTGGTCGGTGCAACAGCGACAAAGATCCGGATCTTTTGCCTATCGCCAGCGTGATCCGCCTCGAAGCAGAGTGTGGCAATCCGGTGGTCACCCGCGCCATGGCCGAGCTGCACGGTTGCCAGTTGGTCAACCCGGACGAGCAAGGCCACGACGGCCGCTGCCTGATGCGCGACAACGCCGAAATGCAGCAGAGGAACTCGGAATTTCAATCCGGGCTCTATTCCGCAGCGGGCGACAACGTCATTACCCCAAACGAAGCGCTACGGTCTCTCCGGGATCTTCAATCTCTGAAACAGAAGATCGCCGATGTTGAGACTGGGCTCACCGAGGTGATGGCCAAGGGTGGTCATAAAGGCGAGCTGAAGCTCGTCTACGGAGCTGAGTGATGCTCCGGTTCCTTGATGGTCGCATTGTTCTTCATCCCGGCGATTGCATTGAGATCATGAATGGGCTTCCGGAGAATTGCGTGGACGCCATTGTCTGCGATCCGCCCTACCACCTTACAAGCATTGTCGAGCGTTTCGGCAAAGAAGGTTCTGCAGAGGCTAAGGCTGGGCAGACTGGCGCATTCAAGCGCGCTTCCGCCGGGTTCATGGGCAAAGCGTGGGACGGCGGCGACATAGCGTTTCAGGTGGACACGTGGAAGGCCGCCCTGCGCGTTCTCAAGCCTGGCGGCTACATTCTCGCCTTCGCCTCTACCCGCGGTTTTGGGCGCATGTCCTTGGCGATTGAACAAGCCGGGTTTGTGTCCCATCCGCTGACTGCGTTCTTGATGGAGCATGACGACGCGCAAGACTTCCTTGCGATGCTGTCTGCCCCGCAGTTGGATGCGCTGCTCCGCCTCATGTCCCATAATGATCTTGGCGGCATGCTCGGCTGGATTTTCGGGTCCGGTTTCCCGAAGGCAACGCGCCTCAAGGCCGAAGGCTATGACGGCTGGCGCTACGGCGGGCAGGCCCTCAAGCCAGCTATCGAGCCGATCTACATGGGGCAGAAGCCGTTCTCGGAGAGGACCGGGACGGCCAATGTGCTCAAGCATGGGACTGGAGCGGTCAACATCGATGCCTGCCGTGTTGGCGATGGACAGCGCACAGTTCAGGTTCGCGATATCAGCCGAATGCATGGCGGAAGCTACGCTAATCAGGACAAGCGCGGCGGAGTCGTCGTGGGGGAAAGGGTAGAGACGGGTCGCTGGCCCGCAAACCTCATCCACGACGGGAGCGATGAGGTGTTGGCTGCATTTCCTGACACGGCCCCAAGTACGATAGGAAAGCCTCGTGGCGCTGCATCTGGAAATGGGTGGGGGATGACGGCGACAGGCGCTGAGTACGATGACGAAGGCTCTGCGTCCCGGTTCTTCTATTCCAGCAAGGCAGACGCCGAAGACCGCATCGGTTCCAAGCATCCGACCGTCAAGCCTATCGACCTGATGCGGTACCTTTGCCGCTTAATCACTCCTCCCGGCGGTACCGTGCTTGACCCTTTCGCTGGTACCGGGACAACCGGCGAGGCGGCATGGCGCGAAGGCTTCAACGCCGTTCTGATCGAGCGCGAGCCTGAATATCAAAACGACATAGCGGAACGCATGCGCCTGTGCCTTGCAGGTCCGGATGAGAAGCGCCGGGAGATCATTAAACGCCGCGGGGTGGCTGATGACTGCCCGGGCCCGCTCTTTGCGGGAGGCCCAGCATGAAAGGCGACGACGTCCGCCTATATATCGTCACCGACGACCCGGCGCGGGCCTGCCTCGCCGTCATCGGCTGCCATATCACCGAGCTCCCGCCGATCTTTCGAATCGTGACCGGACCAGAGCAGATTGCAGCCATTCCCAACGGCGCGCGCTGCATCGGATACTGGTTCTCGTGGAAAGTCCACCATCCGTCGCATGCTCAGATGGCTTGGGAGGAACTTCGCGCGGGTGCCGGAGATCGCCGTCCCATCGGCCTTGACGACAAGTTCTTCCAGCTCGTCGACGAGTGGAACGCCAAGCGCCGCAAGGCGGAGAGCGACCGCCTCGCTTCGATCGTTGCCGAATGCGTCAGGGACAATTCGCACGGCGGTGCACCCGCCGTAAATCCCCAAAAACAGAGGTGGTTCTGATGTTGCTGTTCGCCGAGATTGGACTCGATGCGACCCGCTTTGCCGCGATGACGCCGGAGCTTCGGACAGAGGCCGTCCTGCTGGCAATGGAGCGCGGCAAATCCGCTGCGGAGATAGCAAGGGTGATTGGCTCTACTGCATCCGAAATACGTCAGATAGCAGCCGCGACCTATCTTTTCCAGCTGAGCACGGACCGGACTATGCCTGCCGACGACGTTGGAGAAGAGCGACCGAAGCACACCGGCGGGCGCCCTTCCGGCACTGGTACGGCCTTCAAGATCCTCGATCTTCTCACCGAAGCCGGAACTAACGGTCTCGCGGCGAATTCAGAGACCTTGGCGAAGACACTCTCCGTCTCCGAGCGCCAGGTGCAGCGCGCCATGAACCGTTTGCTTGGCGAAGACTTTATCGTCCGTCTGAAAGCCCCCTCCGGAAAATCTCCGGCAGTCTGGACCATCACGGACGATGGCAGGGCCGTCAGAAACGAGGTCGCGGCGAGGCAGGGCCGATGAGAGAGGGCGTCGCGCGCATACTCCTCGTCGTCGCCCCGTCGATCTTCGAGTGCTACCGCACGGTGCAGTACTTCGGCATCGACCTCGGCGAACACGCCGGGCAGCTCCGGTATATCAGCCGCCCCTATTCGCTGATCGGTTGGAAACGAGGGACGCCGTTCGTCACCCGCGACCGTGAACACTGGTCCACCGAGTCCGGTATTGCCCTCGACCAGGCGCTTTGCGCGCTGACCCGATCGGGCCAACTTCGCATCGCCGGCGAAAACGACCTGTCTCCGCTCCGGCCGTGCTTAGTGGCCGCGGCTCTCCCCGATACGACCCCACTTCCGAGGATTTCGCAAGGATGAGCGTGAGCATCGATGAATTTGTTGAGCGCGCGAAGGTGGTTTCCGTCTCTCAGGCCGCCGCGCTGCTGGGCTATAAACTCGGCAAACAGGAGTATGCTGGGCCATGTCCAAGATGCGGGCAGGGCAAGGATCGCTTCTCGATCAATGCGGGAAAGCAGGTCTTTAATTGCCGCAGCTGCGGCGGAGGCCGGGATGGCATCGGCCTTATGGCGCACGTCCATGACCTCGACCTGAAATCGCGGCCAGGGTTTCTGGAGGCGTGCTCGGCCGCTCTTGGGAATGAGCCGATACCTGAAGGCGGAGAGCGCGAAACCGATGAAGAGCGGTCGGCTCGCTTGGCTCGGCTCGACAAGATCAAGGCTCAAGCCGCGAAAGATGCGCAAGAAGCTGCAGAGAAGCAGGCGGCCTTTCGTGAGCGCGAGGTCAACAAGGCGCGTGGCATCTATCTCGGCGCCGCCCTGATAACCGGTGAGCATGGAGGCGTGGTTCGTGAGTATCTTCGTCGGCGAACCGGCTTTGCGATGCCGCAGGGCATTTTTGAGAATGTCCGTTTCAGCGCCAGGCACACCTATTGGCAGAGGGATGAGTTCGGTAGGCAGGCAGAGCATTACTGCGGGCCGGCGATGATCGCCCCGTTCGTCACGCTGGAAGGCCGGATCACGGGTTGCCACGAAACGTGGATCGACCTTTCCTGCGGCCCCAAGTTTCGGCCCGATCTCGGCCTGGACGGGAAAGGAGACCGGCTGGCGACCAAAAAGATGCGCGGCACCAAGAAGGGCTCGCTCATCCCCATCCTTGGCGCCATGACCGCCCTTCGCTGGGTGATCGGCGAAGGAATCGAGACTGTTGCTGCGTTCGCCTCAGCCGAGGGCTGGAGGGCCGACACCTTCTATTGCGCTACCGGCGACCTCGGAAATCTTGCCGGCCCGGCAGATCGGGATTCGTGGTTCTATCACGACACGATCACCAAGGAGGATGCGAGCGGCCGCGCTAAGCCAGTCCGCGTTCAGGGGCCGGTACCGAAGGCCGATCAGCTTCCTACCGATGCGTTGCAGGCGCCGTCACACGTGTCCGAGATCCTTCTTCTTGCGGACGGTGATAGCGAGCCGGTTGCCACCGCGGCTGCCATGGTCCGCGCTGAAACGAGGCTCGCCGCTCCGGATCGGTTGGTTCACACGTGCTGGCCGCCAGCAGGCGAGGATTTCGCCAGTGCGATCTCCAAAGCGATGTTCCTGGAGGCCGCAGAGTGAGCGATACGAAATCGAAGCCAGGCATTCCGGAGACTGTCCGTCAGATGATCGCGCTCGCGGGGGCGCAGCGTTCGGGATATGCCGGAAACCCGGACCCTTTGATTGTCAGTGTGCCTGAACGCGAAACAGAGCCCCTAGTGCTCTCGCCGGAGGAAATCCGCGAGGAATGCAGTCGCGAGCCGGAGACCGACATCGGCAACGCCAGAAGGCTGCTGACGCGGTTCGGCGACAAGATCCTGCACGTCACCAATGTCGGCTGGCACGGCTATACCGGGACGCGGTGGCTCGAGGATGCTTCCGGCGCTGTCGTTCGCGCCTTCGCCCATCAGACCGCCGAGGCGATTGATGACGAAGCAATCAACCTCGACTGCTCCCTAGACGAGCAGGCGAAGATCGAGGCCGGTCGCCTCGCCCTCGCGAAGATGAAGGATATGGGAAAGCCACCGTCGGTCAGCGCCCAGGTCGATGACGAGCGCGTCAAGGAGCTCGACAACCTCATCGCCGAAATGGTCGAGGCGGAGAAGGCGAAGATCCGCATGGGGTCGCCCAGCAAGAAATGGGATGATGCGGAGCACGCAGAGTTCCAACGCCTCAAGGACGTGATCAAAGTCGGGAAACAGGCCGAGCGCGAAAAGAAGAAGATGCTGGACGCCACGTCCTCATGGACTGCCGAGCAATACGAGGAATATGCGAAGCTCTCCGACATCGTCGAGGCGATGGACAAGGTTCAGGGCGATCGTGCCGGGCGGATATCGTCCCGCCACAATCACGCGAAGAGCTCTGCCGGGACGTCGAAGATCAACAACATGCTCACCGAGGCAATCCCCTACGTGAGCAAGGAAGTCAACGATCTCAATCGCGATCTCTATGCTGTCAATTGCCGCAGCGGAACGTTGCGCTTCTTCTGTACCGAGATGGATGGGGCACGCATGTGGCAGGTGCGGTGTGACCGGCATCGATCATCGGACTTCATCTCCAAAGTGGCAGAGGTCGATTTTGATCCTGCCGCGCAGGCGCCGCTTTTCCAGCAATTCCTCCAGCGCAGCATGCCGAACCCGGATTATCGGGCGTTCCTTCAGCGGTACGCCGGATATTGCCTGTTGGGGATCACGGTCGAGCAGTGCCTGCTGTTCTTCTATGGCGCCGGGCGAAACGGCAAATCCACCTTCGTCGATCTGATGGTCGACGTTCTCGGCGATTATGCCGTGTCGATGTCCATCGACAGCTTTGCCGGCGACAGCAAGCGCGCCGGCGCGGAGGCGACGCCCGACCTTGCTCGCCTGCCCGGTGCGCGCCTCGTAGCCGCCTCGGAGCCGGAAATGGGGGTTCACTTGAAGGACGCCCTTATCAAGACCTTGACGGGCGGCGAACCTATCGCCGTGCGGCGGTTGCATAAGGACTTCTTCGAGCTGGTGCCGCAGTTCAAGATTATCCTATCGGGCAACCATAAGCCCATCATCCGCGATGACAGCGACGGTATCTGGCGCCGCGTCCACCTGGTGCCCTGGGAGGTGCAAATTCCTGAAGCGGAGGTCGATCGAGATCTTCCGAGAAAGCTGAAACAGGAGAAGGCTGGCGTCCTTGCCTGGATGGTCAAGGGAGCGCTGGATTACCTGCAGAGAGGCTTGCAGGTGCCGGAAGGCGTTACGGCAGCCACCGCCGAATACCGGGAGGAGAGTGATCCGATCGGAGCCTTCCTGCGGAACGCTTGCCACGTGACGGGCAAAGACATTGATCGAGAGACGCCGGAAGAGCTGTTCAACGCCTATGTGCGCTATGCCAAGCGCGAGGGCCTCTCGGAATTCAAACAGGCGACGTTCTCGAAGCGCCTGCCGGACCAGACGCGCAAGAGCTGGAAAGGGCAGGACGGGCTAATGCACCAATTCCGCAAGGGGAAGAGCGGCACAACCGTCTATTACGGCATTGTCGTTCGTGACGAATTCCGCTCGACGGGGCAGGGAGAGGCCGCCGGTTCGCCTCCGCCCGGACGTTTTGCCAGCGACGAACCCTTCCCGGAGGACTTCTGATGCGCTATGCCGGAAAAACCCGGACCCTTTGTGGTGATTTGCAGCCATCGCGAGCTGCATCGTCCCTGCCAATATTTCTTCGATGGGGCGGAAAACGGGACGATAGGGACGGTAAATTTCAGCGTCCCTGCTTTGCGTCCCAATCAAAAGGTGTGGAGTTTCAACGACTTGCGACGGTAGGGACGCCAGGGACGGAAAATCCCGGGTTCTTATGATGCGCGTAAGAAAAGCGCATTGAAAAATATCTCTTCAATAAAAAATCCAAACTGCATCGCATGTGCATGCGTAAGTCTAAATTACCGTCCCTAGCGTCCCTACCATCCCTGTCATTGTAAATTGATCAATGTTTTCAATGATTCCGGGAAATCAGTTTGGGACGTAAACTATCGAAGTAGGGACGGAAACTCGAAATTTGGGACGCAAGGACCCTCACCATGAAAAAACTTGGCATTGAAGAGCTTCTCACCTGGGCGTTTACGCAGGAACTGTGCAAGGTCGGGGCGACCGGAGCTTCTCCGGCTGGGTTCAGCCAGGCGTGGAGCATGATGGTCGAAATGGCGTCGCTCGGCACGCTCATCGATCGCAGCCCGAACAGCTATGGCGTGATCCCGGATTTCATCGTGACGGATGATCCGCATCCTGACGCGCTGATGGTGGGCGACGCCGTGAAATCATTGGCACGCCGCGGCGGTTTCGAGATCGCAGAGGGGTGGAACCCGTTTCCGGAATGGAGCGATGACCTCGGCCTGATCGCGGCCGACGTGGCAGCTGCCATGCAGCAGGCTTTGTCGAGGAGGGACGCAATGAACGGTCGCCACGTGGTCAGCCTCGTCGCAACGCACGCCATCCTGAAGGCGGGGCCTGATTGGCACGCCGACGAGCCGAAGGTTCAGATGGTCATGCGCCGCGGAAAGCCTGCCTGGTTCGTGCAGGCGAAGGCGAAGGACAGCTTCGGCAAAATGCGTTGCTTTGAAGCTGACGGCTATGACCAGCGCAAGAAGCGGCCCATGAAGGGCGCCTACCGCAAGTACAAGCTGTCGCACTCGCTGCAGTCCGCCGCGCTCTCCCGGCTGGACTGGCAATTGTGGCAGGATGCTCTTCTGGTGCTATATACCGAACTTAAGGGGCGTTTATCGGTCGTTGATTTGCTGCCCTTCGTGCCGAACCGGCAGCCATGGGTGCGAAATGCACGTGCCGCATCTTTGTTGCAACAGATTGAAAACGCGTAGCTTTTTTCTCGAAATCACCCCTTGAATTGCGTCAGTCGGTTGACATACCTTCGAGCTTAGAGAATTCGGTACATGACCCGCTTCGGCAAATGCCGGGCGGGTTTCGCATTTTGCGATGGAGGCGGCCATGCACCCCGGCGCTGTAATGGCGCCAGATGAGAGAAGCTGATGATGGATGCGCAGATCAAGGTTGATCTTCGGCAGTTCAATCGATCCCTGACGGACATCGAGCGAAAGCAGCTTCCCTATGCCATCATGCTCACGCTGAACGAGACGGCCAAGGGTGGTCGCCAGGAAGTCCAGCGAGAGATGGATCGGGTCTTCGACAGGCCAACCCCTTACGCCAAGCGTGGCGTCGTTTATGACCGCGCATCGCGGCAGAACCTGAGGGCAGCGGTCGTCGTGACCGGTGATCGGACCAAGGGCGGCTTGCCTGCGACGGCATTCCTCGGGCCGCAGATTGAAGGTGGCATGCGCACGCATAAGGCCTTTGAGCGGCAGCTCGTCGATCGAGGATTGATGCAGCGGAACTTGGTCGCTGTGCCAGCTAAGCGCGCGCCCCTCGACCGATACGGCAACATGACACAAGGGTTTCTAAACCGTGTCATGGCCGACCTGCAGATCGACTATCGTGGTGCTGGTGCGACCCGTACCCGCACGTCATCGTCGCTCAAGCGGAACAAGAACTACAAGAACGCGCGGTTCTTCGTGCCGAAGCAGCCTTCGCACCTCTACCCGGGCGTTTACCAACGCGATCCGGCAACGAACGCCATCCATCCGGTGATCCTGTTCGTGCCTCATATCTCGTATCGCGTCCGCCTTCGCCTGCGTGAAGTCGTCGAGCGCTACGTGTTCGCCAACGTCCACGATCATTTCGCCGTCGCCTTCCAGCGGGCGGTGCGGACGGCCCGGTAGGGCACTCCGATGGGTCGCGGGTCCTTCCTGGCATCCGCCCGCCTGCGGGTATTTGGCACGGCGGAGGTTGCCCAGTCTGAGCGATTTTTTGAAGCCTAAAGTCAGAGCCTAAACTAAAGAGCCGGGCTAAAAAACGAGCGTCCCTAAAGATGAGCCTTGCAGCTGACATCATGACGAAGAGCGCGTTTGCGGCTCATGTCGGCGTCAGTGCCGGGCGTATCTCGCAGTACATCGCCGAGCGGAAGATCTTCGGCGATGCGCTCGAAGGCGAGGGGCGCAACGCGAAGATCCGCGCTTCGGTTGCGGTCGAGCAGCTGCGCAAGACCCTCGATCCGTCGCAGCGGTTCGGCGCGAACGGCGCGGCGACGCGATCGGCGCCAGCGCCGGTTTCTTCCGAGCTGTCGTTCGACGTTCCGGAGAAGCCGAAGGCGCCTGTGAAGCCGACTGTCATCGTCGACCCGTTCATTGACGAGGTCGCGGCCGAGAAGCTGAAGCAGCAAAAGATTACCACCGCGCGCATGGAGCGCGAGGAAGCGCTCGAGCTCGGCCGGTACATGCTGACGGACGACGCGAGGCGAGAGATGGTCAAGGCCGTGGCCGAGGCGTTCAAGGTCATGGAGCAGGGTATCCCCGAGATGGCGAAGGCGATTGCCGCGCAGTTCTCGGTTTCGACCCATGATGCGACCCATGTGCTGTTAAAGGCGTTCCGGGACCATCGGGCGAAGAAGGCGCGCGACTTTGCCGCTGCAGCTGACGAGCTGGACGAGCATGTCGAGGACGAGCAGCAATGACCGTGCTGTTCAATCCCGGTCGGCTCGCTCTCACCGTTCTGGCCGAGATCTGCGAGCCGCCGCCGGCGGTCGACTATCTCGACTGGGCGAAGCGGAACATCGTGTTTTCCGAGCGCATCACTGACCATCCGGGGCCGTACAACGAAGACCTGGTGCCGTTCTTCTCGGAGATCCTGCGGGCGCTCTCGCCGGAAGATCCGTGCAACATCGTCAGCCTCGCGAAGTCGGCGCAGATCGGCGGTACCATCTGCGCCAACATATTCACGCTCGGCTCGCTCGACATGGCGCCCGGTGATTTCCTCTATGTCCATCCGACGGAGGAGAACGCCGCCCGCTGGTCGAAGACGAAGCTGATGCCGCTGGTGCGCGAGATGCCCGCGATCGCCAAGCTGTTCTCGCAGAACAGCCGCGATGCGAGCAACTCGGTGCTCTACAAGGAACGCATCGACGGGCGCGGCGCCATCCAGGCGGCCGGCGCCAACTCGCCGGCAGGCCTGTCGATGATCTCTCCGCGAAAGCAGGTCCAGGACGATCTTGCGAAGTGGCAGATGAACGAGGCCGGCGATCCGGAGGTTCAGGCGGACAGCCGCAGCAAGGCGTTCTTCAACGGCAAGATCTTCAAGATCTCGACGCCGATGGTCTCGCCGGGCTGCAAGATCACGTCGAACTATCAGGAAGGGACGCAGGAGACCTATCACGTCCCATGTCCGCACTGCCACGAGCTGCAGGAGCTGCGCTGGGAGAACATGCGGGATCATATCGATCCCGAGCATCCCGAGCAGGCGCATTTCGTCTGCATCCATTGCGGCTGCGAGATCCACGAGCACCATCGCGAATGGATGGTGAAGCCGGAAAACGGGGCGAAGTGGGTTGCCAAGTATCCGGAGCGCGGCCGTCGGCATCGGTCCTTCCGCATCTGGATGGCTTATTCGCCCTTCGAGCGCTGGGAGAACCTGGCGCGCGAGTGGCTGACGGTCCAGGCCGGGGGGCCGGAGAACCGGGAAAAGGGGTCTGGCGCCGAGCAGACGTTCTGGAATGATTGGCTCGGGCTCGCCTTCGAGGCGGACAACAAGGCGATCGATTGGGAAGTGCTGCGCGATCGCGCCGAGGACCACGGTTTCCAGCGCGGTGTCATCCCGGCCGAGGCGCTGGCGCTGGTGCTCGGCATGGACGTGCAGGGCGATCGCGTCGAATGGCTGCTGGTCGGCTACGGCCGGAATCGGTACCGGGCCGTCATCGACCACGGTGTCATCGACCATCGTGCCGGCAGCCACCTGGCCGACGCCAAGGAGCATTCCGGTCACATCTCGGAGCCGGAAGTGCGCGCCGCCCTCGATCGGCTGCTGCAGCGCGAGTGGCTCGACGATGCCGGCCGCAAGCGCACCGCCGATCGCGTCGCGATCGACGGCAACGCCTACACCGACGATGTCTGGAACTGGGTTCGCAAGCATCCGAAGTCGCGCGTCATCATGGTGCGCGGCGGCAATACGGAAGCGGCGCCCCCGATCGTGCAGACGAAAGAGTATGACCGAAAGGGCAAGCCGAAGAAGCAGAAGTGGTCCTCCCGCTTCTTCACCTTCAACGCGTCGGCCTTCAAGATCCGGCTCTATCGGGACTACAAGAAGGACGATCCGGAGCAGGCGGGCTACATCCGTTTCGCCCGCGGCTTCGGAGACGATTTCTACCAGCAGGCGACATCGGAAGCCCGCGTACCGGAGAAGACCCGGAGCGGTCACACCCGCTACGTCTGGAAGCTCTCCGAGGGCAAGCGCAACGAAATCATCGACATGCTCAACCAGAGCCTGGCCGGTGCCTATCGCTGGGGCGTGCCTTACTGGACCGATGAGGAATGGGACGCGATCGCCGATCGGCTCGGCCGGCTCGAAGCGCCGCAGCAGGGCGATCTCGAGGATCGACTAAACCAGATCGCCGTCAAAACCGAACCTGCCGCAGGCCAGAGCGCCGCGGCAGAACAGCAATCGCCGCTCGTAGCTGCCGCCCTCGCGCGTGCTGCCCGGGCAGCGCAGCGGAACCGCTAGGAAGATCCATATGGCACTGACCGAACAGGAACGCGCCGTGCTTCTGGCACGGCTCGACGAAGCACGTGAGGCCTTGCACCAGATGGAGATCGGCCGCGCCGAGGTCTCGCTCAGCTATAACGGCGAGAGCGTCACCTATGCCGCGACGAACATCGGCGCCTTGCGCCAGTATGTCCGCGACCTCGAGGCGAAACTCGGCCTTCGCCGGTTCGCCCGGGCGCGCAGCCGTGGAGTGATCTTCGGATGAGCGGCGATGTCACGATCCTCGGTCCCGACGCGAAGCCGCTTTCTCCGGCAGTGCGTGCGGCGGCGCGCGTGCAGGTCGCGAAAAACCGGCTGATGGCGTCTTCGGCCTACCAGGGTGCATCCTACGATCACCCGTCCTTTGCCAAGTGGCGGCCGGGCACCTGGTCCGGTCAGTCGGCGCTGACCTGGTCACGCTCCGAGCTCGTCGACCGGCTGAACGACGTGGCGCGCAATGACGGCTGGGGTGCCGCCGGCACGTCGCGCCTCGTCGACAACATCATCGGCTCCGGCTGGACGCTTGCTGCGCGGCCGAATCACGTTTCGCTCAACATGACGTTTGAGCAGGCGGAAGAGATCGCCGACAAGATCGAGGCCTTGTGGCGCGATTACACGCAGGACGTCGACAAATGGTGCGACGCCGAGCGAACCAAGACCATGGCCGGCGTTCTCGGCCTTGCCGCGCGCCAGCGGTTCGGCCCCGAGGGCGAGGCCTTCGGTGTCATCGTCTGGCAGGATCATGCGCCGCTGTTTCAGACGGCAATCCATGTCGTCGATCCGGCCCGGTGCTCCAATCCGAACGGCCGCATGGACGAAGAGTTCCTGCGCGACGGCGTGGCCATCGACGGTTACGGCGCGCCGGTCGGCTACCACTTCCGCAAGTCGCATCCAGGCGAATTCTTCGCCGGGAATACCGGCATGTGGCATTGGGAGTACGTGGATCGGGAGACCGAATGGGGGCGCCCGATCGTTGTTCACGCCTATGAGCAGAAGCGCGCCGGCATGACTCGCGGTGTTTCCGACTGGGCTCCGGTGATGCGGTCGATCAAGCAGTCGACCGATTACGAGGACTATGAAAGCCAGGCGGCAATGCTGAACGCCGTCATGGCCGCCTTCATCGAAACGCCCTTCGATCCGGAAGAGATGATCGAGGCGATGGGCGCGGATTACGGCAATGACGGTATCGCCAAGCTCTTCGGCGAAATGTCGGCCGCGCAGAAAGCCTATTACGGCGCCGCACCGATCGATCTGCCCGGCGTCCGCATCAACACGCTGCAGCCCGGCGAAAAGGCGACGCTGACGAAGCCGGAGCATCCGAATGCGAACTTCGAGGCTTTCGTCAATGCGGCACTGCGCAAGGTCGCGAGTGCGATCGGCGTCACCTACGAGCAGCTCACCATGGACTGGAGCCAGGTGAACTATTCCTCGGCACGCGCGGCACTCCTCGAGATCTGGCGCGGCTTCACCGCCAAGAAGGGCGGTTTCGCCTCGCAGTTCATGGCGCCGATCTACCGGGCATGGCTTGAGGAGGTGTTCGATAAGGGCCTGATCGAGCTTCCGGCGGGCGCCGTTCCTTTCGAGCAGAACCCGGCAGCCTGGTGCCATGCGGACTGGATCGGTCCCGGCCGAGGCTGGATCGACCCGCTGCGCGAGGCGCAGGCCGCCAGCGAGCGGCTCGCCGGCAACCTGACGACGCTCCAGCAGGAAGCGGCCGAGCAGGGGCGGGACTGGAAGATGGATGCGCAGCAGCGCGCCCGGGAACGTGCATTTTACGAACGGCTCGGCCTCGATCCGGACCCGGGCAAACCCGAAGCCAGATCGCAGGCGAGTGCCGCTCCGCCAGCCGAGCCCGGCGACGAGACCGAGGAAGAGGTCAAGGGCCGGACTTCGGCGCGTCGGCATCCCGCCGGCATTCCGAGCATCTCCAGAAGGAAATCGGCATGAGGAACTATCCCGAAATCGCCAGTCGGATGTTCGGCACGCCCCTGATGCTGCATCCTTCAAAGGGCGACATCATTGCGCGGGCTTTCGGCCCGCGCGTTCTCGGCCAACCGGACGCCAGCGCCCATGTTGTCGGCGGCGAACAGATGGGGCTGGTCGGCGATCCAATGGCAGAGTGGGCCGACGATCGCGATCTGCGCGAGCAGAACGGCATCGCGTTCATCGATATCGAAGGCTCGCTGGTCAACAAGGGAAAATGGATCGGCAAGTCATCCGGCCTCACGAGCTACGAAGGCATCATTTCTCAGGCGAATATGATCGAGAAAGATCCTTCGGTCCGTGGTGTGATCTACGAAGTCGATTGCTTCGGAGGCGAAGTGACCGGTGCGTTTGACTGCGCCGAGCGGCTCTATGAGTTGTCGCAGGTGAAGCCCACCATCGCCGTTTTGACCGACCATGCTTGCTCGGCCGGCTATCTGCTCGCCTCTGCAGCCCGGCAGCTGGTCATACCGCAGACCGGTATTTGCGGCTCGATCGGCGTCATCTCGATGCATGTCGACATGAGCGCCTGGCTCGCGAAGGAAGGCCTGAAGGTCACGATCCTCAAGGCCGGAGCGCATAAAGCCAACTTCAATCCCTATGAAGCCATCCCCGACGATGTGCTTCAGCAGGAATTGGCGGAGCTCGAGGAGCTTCGCGTCGAATTCGCAGCGACCGTCGCGCGGTACCGCGCCGGCCGGCTGACACAGCAATCCGCTCTCGCCACTGAGGCGCGGGTCTACCGTGGACAGAAGGCGGTTGATGCCGGCCTCGCCGACGCGGTTGCACGCCCTTCGCAGGTTCTCGAAGCCTTCGAAGCTGAACTGGGCCGGACAGCCGGCTAACCCCAAACATCAACTGGAGATGACGATGTCGAACTTGACGCGTAGCAACGCGCTCACGCGGAGCGTGCTTGCCGCAATCAGCGGCAGGAAGGGCTCCCGGCTGGAAGACGAACGGCCGGAAGACGAGGAAGTGATCGAAACCGAAGAGGAGGACACCTCCGCCGAGGATACCCCTTCCAATCCGGAGAGTGAGACCGAGGAAGAGGACACCAGCGCCGAGGCCGAGGAAGAAGAGGCCGGCGAGGGCAAAACCTCGGCCAGTTCGATCCGCCGCGCCGAGCAGGGCCGCATCCGCTCGATCCTCACCCATCCGAAGGCCGAGGGCAATCCGGGCCTCGCAGCCGAGCTTGCCTTTGGATCGAGGTTCTACTCGGCCAAGGAAGCGGGAGCGCTTCTCTCTTCCGCTTCTGCCGGCGGCTCGCGCCTTGCCGGTCGCATGGCCGGAAAGAGCCCGACGCTCGGCGCCGGCACGCCCGGCGGCGGCAAGGCAACCGAGAAACAGGCGGTGATCTCCACCGTCCGCTCCACCATCCTGGCCAAGCATGGCCGTAGCCAGAAGGATTCCTGACCATGGGAGAAGCAACCTTCGCCCCTAACGATCTGCTCGTTTCCGACGTGCCGGTCATCACCCGCAACATCACCATCGCCAGCGGGCAGAACCTCAAGCGTGGTGCCGTTCTCGGCGTCATTACCGCCTCGGACAAATATGTCCTCTCTGCTGCCGCGGCTGCCGACGGCTCCGAGGTCCCCTCGCTCGTCCTCGCCTTCGACGTGGACGCATCCGCAGCTGATGTCGTCGCCGCAGCCTACGCGAGCGGCGCCTTCGATTCGACGAAACTCATTCTTGGCGCCGGACACACGGCCGCAACCGTCGAGGCCGCTTTCCGCGAGGCAAGCGCTCCCCTCTACGTGCGCGTCCTGAAGTAAGGCCGAGACCGAAAGGGCACCAACATGGAAGAATTGCTCCTCTCCACCGCAGAACTCGTCGCAGTTCTGCCGCCTCGCGATCGCCCGGAAGCATTCCTGCGCGATCGCTATTTCTCGACCACGGTCCTTTCCGACATGGAACAGATCGTCTTCGACAAGATCCTCCCGGATCGCGAACTTGCGCCGTTCGTCCACCCGGACGTTCCCGGCAAGGACTCGGCCAACCGCGGCTTCAAGGCGACCAGCTTCACGCCGGCCTATGTCAAGCCGCAGAATACGCTTCGCCCCGGCGGCAACATGATCCGCATGCCGGGCGAGCCGATCGGTGGACGCAACTCGCCGGCGCAGCGCTACGCCTACAATCTGGCGACCATCATCGACGACCAGGACCAGCGGATCACCCGGCGCGAGGAATTCATGTGCTCGCAGGTTATCCGTACCGGTCAGGTGATTGTCGAGGGTGAGGATTATCCGACGCAGACGGTCAACTTCGGTCGCAACCCCGCGCTGACGATCGCGCTTGCCGGCGCTGCCCGCTGGGGCGAGGCCGGTGTCGATCCGATGGACGATGTCGAAGCGTGGGCGCAGCTCCTCTCCGATACCAGCGGCTTCACCGCTCGCGAGGTCCTGCTCGGCCCGGGTGCTGCGGGTCTCCTGAAGAAGTCGCCCCGGTTCCTCGAGGCGCTCGACAATCGGCGCCAGGATGGCGGCATCATGCAGCTGGGGCCGGTCAGCACCGGTGCGGAGAACAAGTATTACGCGGTTCTCGGCACTATCGGCGAGTTGACCTTCATCCAGTATTCGCAACCCTATTCGGTCGGCGGGGTGCGCAACAACTTCTGGCCGTCCATGGGCGTGGGGATCTTCGATCCCTTCGGCTTCCAGGGGCATTTCGCCTACGGCGCCATCCTCGACAACGCCGCTCTCCTGCCGATGGAGCGCTTCCCGGACATGTGGCAGGAAAGGAACCCGTCGCGAACCATCGTCCAGACGCAGGCAGCACCGCTTCCGATCGCACCGGAGCCGGATGCCAGCCTGTTCGCACTGGTTCGATAATCCCTCCCAACCCGTTTTCATCCGCATATCCGCCGGCTTCCCGCCGGCGGATATCGGGACTTTCAAAGGATGCTCCAATGAGCAAGAAAACCGAGCAGTTCAATGTGACCGTCAAGGTCGGCAAGAAATCCTACGCTCCCGGCGAGCCCGTTCCGATCGGTACAGGCGGGATCACGGCCGAGGAGGCGGATAATTTCCGCAAGAATTTCGGCGCCTTTACCGCCGGCCCCGATGCCAAGGCCGGTCCCGGCTCTATCGATCTCGGCAAGTTTCGCGAGGCCCTGGAGAAGCTTTCAACGGACAACGACAAGCTCTCGGCCGACAATGACCGGCTGACGGCGGAGCGCGACAGCGCGGTCGGCGATCGCAGCACGCTGCTGAAGCAGAACGAGCAGCTCGAGACCGACAATGCGACGCTCGCCGGCGAAGTCACCAAGCTTCAGGCCGAGATCGAAAAGCTCAAGGCTCCGAAATGACGCCGCGTCCCGCCATGTTCGAACGGATGGGGCCGAAGTTCGCCAAGGCCTTCGGCAATGCCGACGCCGTATTCACGGTCGACGGCGTCGCCAGGCCTGCCGTGCGGGTCATCCTGCGAGTGTGGCGGGAAACCGATCTGACGGAGGAGCAGGAGCAGGCCGTCGAAGGCACCACGCATCTGCTTGCCGTGTCCGCCTCCGCGGTGCCCGGTCTCGCCAGCCAGCGCGACAGCGTCTCGATCGGCGGCGTCACCTACCAGGTCATCAACATCGACGACGATGCGCGGGCCATGCTCCGCATCTCGCTTGCCGGAGACATCTGACCATGAAGACACAGGAACAGGAATCGGCCCCGGCCGCCGCGGTCGATCCGATGGCGGACCTCTGCGCGGCGCTGTTCTCGACCGAAGAGGGCGCCAGGAAGAAGACCGCGCGCCAGACCGTCGGCGCCATGACGCAGCGGCCGTGGCCGCAATTGCCGTCGCGGCTTCGCTCGGCGGTTCGCGCCGACATCGGTCGTCAGTTGGACAGCGGCAAGGGCCGCGCCCAGATCCTCGAGGCCGGCTATTCCGCCTCGGTGCTGAACCAGGCGCTTCGCGACCTCGGTCGCTCGGTCGCCTGATGCCGCATCTCCGCAGCCAGATATTCGCGGCTGTCGTCGCGCGCCTCTCCGCCATTCCGGAGTTCTCCGGTGCGGACAAGGTAAAGCGCGGCCGTAAGGGCGCCATCCCGCAGGAGAAGCTGCCGGCACTGACGGTCACCTGGGCCGACAGATCAGAGACCTTGACCGTCCGACCGTCGTCGGGGCCCGCCGGCGAGGACGGTTACGACCGGTCCCTGCCGCTCTCGGTCGTCGTGCACCTGCGGGGCGACGAGCCGGAAGAGGAGTTCGACAGGCTTTGCGTGCTGATCGAGGCCGCGATGGCCTCGGACATCACCTTCGGCGGCCTCGCCATCGAAGCGCTGCTGCAGACCGAGCAGTATTTCGTCAACCCGCAAACCGGCATCTCCCTGCTTGCCGGTTCGCTCAACTACCAGATCGCCTACAAGACGCTTGCCGCCAATCCGGAACAGGCTGCGCTGTAGCGCCACCACTCCCACCAGCAAAAGAGGACTTTGCCATGGCTCTCGGCCGTCAGCTTACGCTTGCCCGCTCCGACGGTGCAGGCGCCTTCGTTTTGGCCTGCATTACCGAACAGCGATCCCTCGAGATCAACAACGAGGAAATCGACATCACCAAACCGAGCTGCACCGATCCCGGCAGCAAGCTCACGCTGGCGCTGATGTACGGCATCCAGTCCATCCGCTTCAGCGGGCAGGGCGCCTTCGTCGATACCGTCACGATGAAGGCGGTAACGGCCGACGCCGTCAACCAGGTCATCACCGAGTATCAGGTCACAGTGCCCGGCGTCGGCACCTTCGAGGGTGATATGCTCGTCTCGATGACCTTCTCGGGCGACAAGACCAACGAGCTGCAGGCGGACATCCGTTGCGCCATGACCGGCGCTCTCACCTTTGTACCTGCCGTCTAAGCCGGAGGAGTTCAATGCTGCCTGCCAATCCACTGCGCGGCGAGGCGGAGGTTCGCATCGGTTCGATCGACTTCCGCATCGCCGTCACCTTCTCCGGGCTCGCGCGTCTCTCCGACGCGATCGGCGCCCGCACGCTCGACGAGCTGTACGGCCGCCTGCTCGGTTTCGAGCCGAAGGCGGTCGCCTGCGCCGTTCGCTGCTTGATCGTGGCGGATGACGAGGATCAGATATCGGCGCTATCGGCGAGGATCCTCGACGATGGCAATATCTCGGCGGCCGACCAGCTCGCCTGGCGCGAGGCGGTCGAAAAGGCGCTTTCTGCGCATATTGCCGCCGGGACAATTAGGCGGGACGAGCGGGCGGCAACGCAGATCGCAGGAGACGCTGTCCTGGGAAAGCCCGTAAGCCCCTCCTGATCAAGGATCATCTCAAGTCGCTGTACCGTATCGCCACGAACCCGAAGATGCTCGGCTGGTCGCCCGAGACCTTCTGGAAGGCGACGGCGGCCGAATTTGAGATGACCGTGGAGGGGCTTTCCGGGAATGTCCGTGGAGGGCCGTTTATTTCCCGCGAGGAGGTCCGGCGCATTGCTGCGGAGCACGGCGTGCGGCCCTCGCTCAAGGCCAATCCGAATGCGCGGACGATTGGTACGTGAGGTGTCAACAAACCTGTGGATAACTTCCGTGTCGGATTTTGCCACGATTATGGAAGTATCCCCTTGGAATATTGCAACTTTCCGCTGATTAAAAATCAGCTGCATGAAAGAAAAAAGGCAATTGGATCAGCGATTTGCGCTTCCGACCGTCCGACACATGAGCTTACCCGGCGTGCCTTGCCCAACCGGCACCTTTCCTGACAGCCTCTGCGTGCGTTCAACGAAGCAGGAGGTCAGAAAGAAGCTAAGGGTCTGATTTGTTCTTTGGACTCGCCGGGCGGGTAGCTGAAGCGAGGAGCCTTTGCCGCAAGCGGTCGACGTCACTGAGGATCGTCAAAAGCTCGTGTTCATCGATTTGCCCGATCGTAGGCTCGGCGCTCTCAGCCTGTTCCGGATACATGAGCTCAAGCGTTGAGATGATTTCTGTGTTCATTGAGCGGCCATTTCGTTCTGCCGCAGCCCTGATGCGATCACGAAGCCCATCGGGCATTCGTACCTGAAATCGCTCCGCAGTTTGGCTTGGATATTTGGTCCGCTCGCTCATAGCAATGTGATGGCAACTTGCAATCAAATTTGCAATGGATGCTACTTGCATCCATCTGCAAGTTGTGTCAGAAAATTGATGGCAAGTTGCACTCATGGAGATATCATGAAAGGCGAGAGGAAAGTGCCGATACAACTTCGGCTGCCGCCCGATCTAAAGCAGTTCATTGAGGCGGAGGCTGAAAGAAATGCGAGTTCGCAGAACTCGGAAGTTGTGCGTTGCGTCCGCGAACGGATGGAGCGGCTAGAAAAGGAAAAAGGCGAAGCGCCTGCGGCCTAGGAACCACTCGCTTCGCCTTTCCCGATATCAACAAAGGCTCATTGATATGACTGAGAATCTAGAGCATGCCGTTGTGAAACGCAACGGTGACCAAACCATAATGCTTACCCGCCGCGCCGCGCTGTTCGGGGCCACTGTTGCCATGACTGCTGCGGCCACCCCATTGGCGACAGCTGGCGAGAAGCTTCCTACGCGCGAGGAAATGGAAGATTACTTCCTATTCCTTTGGGCAGAGCACCGCCGAGTTGCCGAGGAGCTCGGCATCGACGTGTTTGACCATCTGACTTTTCGGGTGCGGGGCGGCCAGGCTCGGTATGAGGATGCCTGTTCGTCCCCAGCCTCTACGCGTGCCTTGAGGGTACTTGCACAGACCGGCTTGGCGGCCTGAAACGTGCGGCGAGGGTCAAAAACTCTCCTTTGATCCGTCCTCGTATAAGACCGCCTTCACGCAGGTGGCGGTCTTTACGTCCTGCTTCCGCAGCGTGAGCAGTCTGCCAAATAGATGGTCGGACCAAGTTCGATACTCAGTGTATTCGCCACCTGCGGGAATAATCGCATCTGGTCCTACTGGAAGCGCGCCGATCGGTTCATCCAGAGCGTCGTAGAAGTAGGCTAGGCCTTGCAGCATTCGGATCTGCTTCGGTGCGTTTGATTTAAAGCGCACTGTAATTTCGACGTTACCTTGAGACGCCTGTCCAACCGACCAATCGGTGATACTGAGCATCGTGGCATTACAGCCGGCGGCCTTCGCTTCCGCTGCAGCAAACACCGATAGTATCAAAAACAACCTGAGCATGCGCCCTCCCTATCTGCGGCGGAGCGTAGCGTTTTTTCTTTTTTCCGCAACGAGGCACCGATGAGCCGTCCCGATATTCCAATCACCATCTCCGGCGACCCGAGGGGCTTCCAGTCCGCGCTCGCGCGGGTGCGGGCGCTCTCGAAGACGACCGCGACCGACATCGCGGCCTCGTTTGGGCGGGTGAAGAGCCTTGCTGGGGGCGCCGCGGGCCTCATTACCGGCATTGTTTCCGCCTCGACGGTAGCAGTCATTAGGGATGCTGCGGGTGCTATCGCATCCATTGGCGATGAGGCGAGGCGGGCCGGTCTCGATGTCAAGAGCTTCCAGGAACTGAAGTACGTAGCCGAGCAGAACCGCGTTGGCGTCGACGCTCTGACGGACGGGATCAAGGAACTGAACCTCCGCGCCGACGAGTTCATCGTCACCGGCGGTGGGTCGGCGGCCGAGGCCTTCCAGCGGCTTGGCTATTCCGCAGAGGACCTGAAGCAGAAGCTCGAGGAACCGGCCGAGCTTTTCACCGAAATCATCGGCCGGTTAGGCGATCTCGATAAGGCGGCGCAGATCCGCATCATGGACGAGATATTCGGCGGTACCGGCGGCGAACAGTTCGTGCAGCTGATCGAGGCGGGCGAGGCCGGTATCCGCGACACGATCAAGGCAGCCAATGACCTCGGTATCGTACTCGACGAAAAAATGATCGAGCAAGCCGAGGAGATCGACCGGCAGTTTAATGCGATTGCGACCACGGTTGGGACAAATCTCAAGGCGGCCATCGTATCTGCCGTCGCCAGCCTGGGGCAATTCATCGACAGCTTCAATGAATTCGAACGACAGCAGACAAATACGCTCGAGGAACGCCAGAAGTCCCTCATGAGGGAAAGGAGCGAAACCTACCGGCAGATCCAGGAGGCGACACAGGAGCGGATTGCTCTCGGTGAAACCGGCGCAGGCGGAATGATCGATCAATCGATCAGTGAACTTCAGGCCCACATGGACAAGCTGAACGAGGAGGAGAACAGGATTATCAAAATCCTGAGCGATCGAAACTCCCCGAGGCCTGCTCCTCCCGAACGGAAGTGGGAGCCGATCACCCCGCCGGATGATGACGAAAAGGGCGGCGGCGGCCGCTCAAAGAAGATCTCGGAGGCGGAGAAGGAAAAGAAGGCGATCGACGATGTGATCGCGTCGCTGCGCGAGGAGCTGGCGATCATCGGCCTTACCGACATCGAGCGGGAACGAACGATCGCCCTCCGCGAAGCCGGCGTTGAGGCGACCTCGAAGGAAGGCCAGCAGATCTCTGCACTCATCGACGAGAAATACCGCCAGCTCGCGGCCGAGGAGGCGCTCGCCGAGCAGTATGAGCGCAGCGAGGAGGCGGCTGAGCGGATGGGCCAGGTCCTCGACGATCAGCTCATGCGCATCGTTGACGGCAGCATCGACGCGAAGGAGGCGATCGCTGCGCTGCTCACCGAGATCATCAATGTCCAGACGAACGGGAAGGGGCTTTTCGGTTCACTGTTCAGCGAGTTCTTCGGCGGCGGAGGCGGTATCGGTTCCAACTTCGTGCCGACCACGACCCTCGGCGGCTTCCTCGGCTACGGCGGTGCGCGCGCCGGCGGCGGCGATGTCTCACCGGGTCGCATCTACCGCGTCAACGAGTACGAAGAAGAGTTCTTCGCTCCGACCAGTCATGGCCGGATCATCGCGCCGAGCAAGCAGTCTGGAGCGTCGGCAGAAGGCGAGGGAGGCGGCCGCACCGTGGTCGAGATCGTACTGAGCAAGGATTTGTTCGCCAGCATCCTCGAGCAGACGGGTGATCAAGCCGTGCGCCTGATCCATCGCAACGAGGAGGCGCGTGCCAACTATCGCCAGAACGGCGGAGAAGATTTCTGATGGCCTTTCTCATTTCGCTCCCGAGCGTTGTTTACGGCCAGGTCAGTTTCGACCCGGTGCGTATCCGCGACACGAACCGCATGGAAGGCAGGCGGACCGAGACGGCCTATTCCGGCACGCCTTACTGGATCGCCTCCTATTCGGCGTCGAAGTTGACGACGGCCGAAGCGGCGCTGTTCGACGCCTTCAATATGGATGCAAACGACGGCGGTGTAATCGCCGGCTACGATGCGCATCGGCCGCGACCGATCGCCTATCAGGGCAGCAACCCTCTTTCCGGCGTAAAGGCCGGCGGCGGGGCTTTCAATGGGGACGCGGTGCTGCAGTCGATTACCGACGGCAACACGATCGTCGTTTCGGGACTGCCAGCCGGGTTTAAGCTGGGGCGCGGCGATTATGTCGAGGTCCGGAAATCGACCTTCGTGCGATCGCTGCATCGGATTACGCAAGCCGCGACGGCAAGTGCGGCCGGTGTGGTGACCCTGAAGATCCGCTTCGCGCTTAACACGCAGGTCTTCACCCTGCCATGCACCGTCCATTTCGAGAAGCCTTCCTGCATCATGGAAATGGATGCGGGAAGCTTCAGCATGCCGAAGACCTGGCCGAACTATAATGTCCAGTTTACCGCAACGGAGTTGTTCCTCCCATGAGCGTGCTATCGACCGAGGTCGAGGACCTGATCGAGAGCGGCGAATTCGCGATCCTCGATCTGATCCGCTTCGATCTGCCCGGCAAAACGGTCGGCTACCACCGCGGCGGCCGCAAGTTCACCTATAATGGCTTGGTGTATCTGCCGAACCGGTTCCTGCAGCCCGGCGACATGGTGAGCGCCGTGGGCGTGGCCGTGACCACGCGCACCATCGTCTTCTCCAACATACCGGTGACCGATCCTGAGGACGCGGTCGCGAGGATCGAGGAGTTCAACTACCAGAACGCGCCTGTCATCATCACCTCGCTTGCCGGCGAGCCGAACACGAGCAACGTCGTCGGCATCCTTGTGTCGACGATCTACGAGATAGACCAGGTGCGCTACAATGAAGGCGCGGTCTCGGGGTTCGAGCGAACGCTGACGATGATGATCGACCTGCAGCCGCCGGGACGCTCGGCGCGGGGCTCAACTGGCGTCAAGCGCTCGCAGGCTGAGCAGCAGTTCGACAATAGTCCGACCGACACGGGCCTCGAGCACGTGGCGACGAATGCGACCATCCCCGAGGAATGGGGACAGGTTTCGCGCTGATTTTGATCTAAATCATAGAGTATAGAACGGCTACGGAACGCTTGGGGGACAAAGCGGGTCCGCCTGCTGCCGTCCATACCGCTACCTCAGAGGCAGCCCATGAACCGCTTCCGCATCGTTGAAGCCACGCTCGCGCGTGAGCTTGCGAAACCCTATGCCTATGGCTCGGCCGATTGCTTCATGCTCGGCTGCGCCTTCATCGACGCGCTGACGGGCTCGTCAGTGGCCGAGAGGTATCGCGGCGCCTACCGCACCCTTGCCGGCGCGCAGCGAGCGCTGCGCCGGCGCGGGCACGCGTCGCTGGTGAGCTTCTTCGCGGCCGAGCTCGCGCAGGAGCCGATGGGCGGGGCGGAGGCGAGGCTTGGCGATGTTGTCATCCTGCGCCTTTCTGACGGCGCCGAGCATGTCGGCGTCTGCCTGGGCGGCCGTTTCGTGACCAAGACCGAGCGCGGCCGGAGCGATCACGCTCTCGCCGACGTCATTGCAGCCTTTCACCTCGGATAACCTGACATGGCAATCTTCACCTCTATTGCGACGGCTATCGCCGGTGCGCTGTTCGGTGGCTCTGCGCTCGCTGCCAGCCTCATTGGCGGCGCGCTCGCCTTCGGTGCGAAGCTGGCGATCGGCAAACTCGGCCAGCAGAAGCAGCAAAAGGGGAAATACACGGCCGTTCAGGGCGAGATCCAGTTCGGCGGCGACGTGCCGGTCGGCACGCTCTACGGCGTCGGCAAGACCAAGGGGCAGCGGACCTTCTATGCCAAGTGGGGCAGCGGCAATAAATGGAATGCCGAAGTCTTCGTGCTTGCGAATGGCTGGTGCGACGGGCTGGAGCCCTACGTCTATATCTATGGCGAGAAGAAAGCGCTCGTGTCCCGGCCGGTGATCGGCAATGAGGTCGCGAACTATCATATTGACGGCTTCGTCAACGGATCTGGCGACCCGGTCCTGACGATCCGCTTCTACGATGGCAGGCCGGGCCAGCTGGTCGACCAGAAGCTGGTCGACGTCACGGCGGCCCTCGGCAACAAGTGGAAGAGCACGAGCGTCAATGCCGGCATCTGCTATGTCGTCGTCGAGCGGATCTATAGCGACAAGCTCTTCGGCTCGAAGGGCCGACCGGAACTTGAATTCGTGCTGCGCGGGCTTCGCGAATACGACCCGCGCAAGGATTCGACGGTAGCCGGCGGCTCCGGGCCGCAGCGGCTCGGCACGCCCTCGACCTGGGTGCACACGAAAAACCCGGCCGTTCACCGCCTCAACTATCAGCTGGGTCTGCGCGCGCTCATCTCGGGCCGCACGCTGATCGGCGAGGGCAAGAGCCTCGGCCAGATCGATCTCGCCACCTATTTCGTGGCGATGAACGTCTGCGATACGCTGCGGGCGAACGGCAAGAAAACCTATGAGTGCTCGTTGTTCGTCAGCGGCGACGACGATCACACCGAGGTGTTGAAGCAGTTCGACGATGCGATGGCAGGCTACGGCCTCAACCGCCGCGGCCTTTCCGGCGTCATTCCCGGCGCGCCGCAGATCCCGGTCAAGGATCTGACCGCAGCTGACATCCCGATCGACCGCGCCAAGGACGTGCAGTTCCGGCCCTCGGCCTTCGAGCGCTTCAATCACCTTTCCGGCCAGTTCACCTCGATCGAATCGATGTGGAACCCGGAAAGCCTGAAGCCGGTCTATGTGAACGCGGACATCGCCGCCGACGGCCGGAACAGGCAGGCGAGCATCGATTTCCTGCAGGTGACCGATCCGGACATTGCGCAGTATCTGCTCAACATCCGCTATCGGCAGAACCGCATGGGCGGCAAGGCGACGGTTCCCGTCAGCCGTCGCTTCGGCCTTGCGGTGCAGGAAGGCGAATGGATCACCTGGCGCGGCAAGAGCTGGCTTATCAGCGAATGGCGGGCCGACGATCGGCTGCGCATCACGCTGGTGCTCTCCGAGACCAGTGCTTCGATCTATGACGACGCCGGTATTGCGCCTGGCCCTATCGTCATTCCGCCGACGCCGCCGATCAACCCGTCGCTGCTGTCGACCGTGCAGAACTTCAATGTTGCCGTCGGCATGATTAACGGCGTGCAGGGCTACGACACGCCGGCACTAGTCTTCACCTGGACCCCGCCGGACGATCCGACAATCACGGCGGTGCGCTTCTCCTATCAGATCGAGGGCACGACGGAGCTGTTCGAGGATCAGTGCACCTCGCCTGAGGACGGCTTGTTCCGCACCACGAAGAACGTCGTTTCCGGCAAGGTCTACAATGCCCGGGCGACGATCACGACGGTGCCCGACCGGCTGCGCACCTATACGCCGTGGATGACGACGGCGCAGCCGACCGGCTTGCAGACGCTGCTCACCGGCCTGCAGCAGCTGCAGGACGACGCGTTGAACCGCTTCAAGGAACTGCAGCAGGAGATGGATGACTTCTTCCGGCCGCGGCTGGTGGAGTTGCTGGATGCGTTCTCGCTCGAAGGTGCAGTCGGGCAGATCGAGCGCCAGCAGATCGTTGCCTCCATCGGTGACGCGTTGGCGCAGATCACCGAGGAGCGAAGGGTCCGTGTTTCCGAGAACGAGGCGACAGCGCAGCTGCTCACGTATCTGCAGGCGAGCCTCGGCACGACCAACGCTCGGCTGGTCACTGAGGAGACGGTGCGCGCGACGGCCGACAGCGCTCTAGCCAGTTCGATCACCACGCTCGACGCTGAGGTCGATGGCAATCTGGCCCGATTGATCGCCGAGGAGACAGCGCGCGCTGATGGCGACGGTGCACTTGCCACGAGCATCAGCGGGGTGAGCGCTGATTTCAACGGGCGCTTTGCGCAAGGCCTGGTGAAGTTCGAAGCGGTCGCGGCGCCGACCGGCGTCGATGCGCGTTTTTCGGTGTTGCTCCGGGCTGGAACCAGCCAGAGCTTCAAAGTGTCGGGCTTCTATGTCGAGCTTTACACCGAGGGCGGCGTGCAGAAGTCGCGCATGGCCGTGCAGGCGGATCAGTTCCTCGTCACGTCGGGAAACAGCCGCCAGTACCCGATGGTCTTCGAGAACGGCGAGCTGAAGCTTGCGATCGCCAATATCGGGACGGTCAACGCCGGACTTCTTCAGTCACTGAACGGCAAAATGAAAATCAACCTCAACACCGGCACGATCGAGATCTTTAGCTGATGGTCCGCACAATGATAGGCGTCGACTCTACCGGCGCAGGCTGCCTCAAAATCACGAAAAACGACGCCGACGATCCGCGCACGACGCCGGACAGTCAGCGGTCGAAGTTTCTCTACAATTCCAAATATCTCAACATGGAAGTTGCGGACATCGCGGTTTGCAATACCTTCGGCGGGAGCGGAATTCGCACGACGCCAGCCGGGTCAACACGAAGCAATTTTGAGACGCTGGAATTTGGCGGTTCCGGTGAAAGCATCTGGATTTATGACAAGTCATTCTTCCCGAAGCTCCGGTACAACGTGCCGCTGTTTGATTGGAAACAGCGCAAGGGCAACGGCAGCATCCGCTATAACCAAAATATGGTGGATTGGGAGGACAAGGGAAAATACCGGTCCGGACGCGGCGGCTCCTATTTCACCGGCAACCGTGACCAGGGAAGCTGGCTGATTAACGCAAGCGAATACCCGAACGGGACGAGCTGGAGTTCCGATTTCTGCACCGCTGTGTTCATCGATCAGCAAGACGATATCGACGCATTCAACCCTTTCTCTACCCGCTACCGCCGCCTCGTCGTTTGGGACCTCCCCGGAGATAACACGCCGATCGCCGACGCCCCTAACCTGGCGCCGAACGGCACCAAAACCATCCGGATCGCCAACAATGCCATGAAGATTGCAAAGCCGGGGTATAGCGTCGATGCCGCGACTTACGCGCAGCTTGCATTTGACAGCACTCGCTTGCCGGTCAAAGTCATTAGGGCGGCCGACATCGCTCTTCCGTCCGGTCAATCGTTCTATGAGTGCGGATTTCCCGTCACGGATAATGTTGCGCTAGACGTGCACTTCTACACGGGCTCAACGATCATGTATCCGAACAATCCCGTAAACCTAAAATTCGGGGCTGAATATTGGTTCGACGGGACGAAGATTTATTTCGATGCGACGCAATCAATGCGCGCTCGGTTCATGTTGTATCTTGAGGATAATAGCGCGCCTACGTCCGGGACGTATAACGTCCTTCGGCAATTCAACGACGGAACACAAGACGTCGTGCAATTCCTCAGACCCGGGGCCGCCAATCCCCCCTCGTGGGCGGACATCATCATTGATACTCGCTGGCCGCAGGTGCAAATCCTGGCGGAGGGCTATTTCAACGTCACGTCAGGGAACGGCAACGTTGTCGATATCCCCTTCGACGGCGCGGGCATGTTCCCGATGGTCAAATACATGACCTACCACGGCGGCGGGAGCAACTTTGCCACCAACTCGTCATGGCAGAACCGGGTGCGGATGCCTTTCCTGGACATCCTGAAATTCGGTTATCAGGGGCAATCTCACACCGGCAACAGCACCTACTGTGAATTGACGGCGAACAACGCGCGGTTCCGCACCTTTCGCGGCAATGTCGGCGACTACTACGAAGACGATAATTTCGAGTGGCAAACTGACGGCGCCGATCCGCCGTTAGGCATCCGCTATTACATTTTCGGCATCCCAGCTTAGGAACCTCCTGACATGACGATACCCTATGTAACGGGCACGGTTTCCGTGACCGCCGGCAGCGCCGTGGTGACTGGCACCGGTACCGCCTGGGCCACGGCGTTGATTGCCGGCGGGCTCTTCGGCCTCGACAGCAGCAACGGCAACCCCGTGCCAATCCTCTCCGTTGATAGCGACACCCAGATTGCGCTGGCGAAGCCCTGGCGAGGCACTACGGCGGCCGGACAGGGCTACTGGATTGTCCGCGACACGGCCTATCTGCAGCAGCAGACCGTCAATGCCCAGGCGCTCTCGACCTACATCCAGCGGCTCGACAATGCGACTCTGACGGCCTTGGCCGGCCTCACGCCGGCCGCTGACAAGTTCGCCTTCTTCACTGGCGCGGCCTCGGGTGCTCTAACCGGCCTCTCGGCCTTCGCCCGCACTCTTCTCGACGATGCCAACGCCGCAGCGTTCTATGCCACGCTCGGGGAGCTTCCGAGCGCGCAAACTCCCGATCGGCTGAAGGGGGCCCCGCCAACCATCCTGACGGACGCTAACGACGCTTTAGACTCCGGCTTCTATCGGGCGAGTGCGTCGACGGTTAACATTCCTGAGGGTGCACAAGGCGCTATCATCGTCTCCCAGGTACTGCCTGGCTCCGTTACTCAGATCTACATTCGATCTTCCAGTGGTCGCGTCTATTCCCGAACCTCAATCGCGGGCACTTGGGGAGGCTGGGTCCGGCAGGTCGGTTTCAGTGACATTCTCGGATCAGTCTCACAATCCGGTGGCGTACCAACGGGATCGATCATTGAACGCGGCAGCAATGCTAACGGCGAGTATGTGCGGTTTGCAGACGGAACACAGTTATGTTGGAAAGTGAATGCGGTCACATCCGGTCCAGTAGACAATCCGACAGGAAATCTTTGGGTTTCCGCGCTGGTGAGCTGGACTTTTCCGATATCATTCTTGGGCTCAGCAAATAGCATGGCGCACCGAGCGGGGTCATCCTCCAGATGGACAAGCGGGGTAGGCACCACAAGCACAGCCGCGTCGATAAGGGTTTTCAGTACCGCTTCAAATACGTCCGATCTTGGAGTGGACATGGTAGCGATAGGAAGGTGGTTCTGATGCACGTCAATCTCTCTCCGCAGCGCCGCGACGATGCGCTGACGGTCACCAAGTCCGGCGATGTTCTCACCATCAACGGACATGCCTTCGATTTCTCTGGCCTGCCGGATGGCGCCGTCATCCCTGCCGGCGAGGTCCCATGCGAATGGATCGTCGGCCCGGTCGAACGCGTCGCCGGCGAGCTGCAACTAACGCTGATCCTGCCGCACGGTGCAAACCCCTCTCAGGCCGTTGCCTTCCCAGCGCCGATCGTCGGTCCGCTGGACGGCACGATCGCGTTCCCGGTTGATCCTGCGCCGATCGCCGATACCATTGAAGAGGAGCCCGCCAATGTGGACGGTTGATCTGTCGAAGGTCGTCACGGCCGAGCAGAAGGCGGCGGAAGCCCGTGCGGCACTGCAGGTGCAATACTCCGCCGCCATCCAGGCGCATCTCGATGCCAAGGCGCGCGAGCGCCAATATGACGGCATCCAGACCGCCATCACCTATCGAGGCGATCCAAACCCGCAGTTCTCGGCCGAGGGCGATGCGCTCTTCGCCTGGCGTTCAGCGGTGTGGACCTATTCCACGGCCGAACTGGTGAAGGTGCTCGCCGGCGAACGACCGCAGCCGAGCGTCGAAGAGTTCATCGCCGAGCTGCCGGCGTTCGAATGGCCTGCCTCCACATCTTTCTACGATAGTCCGGAATTCGATCCGGGCACACATGGCTCAATCTAGCTTCGCATCCCCCTGATCCGGTCCGGATCGTTTTCTCTCCCCTAAAAGGAAAATCAGATGGATAAGACCGTGCCTCCCGGCGCGGCGATCCTGCTCGACTTCATCCGTGAAACGGAAGTCGGGCGGAGCGACCGCGCATCCTATGACGTGATCTACGGCCATAACCAAGCCAAGCTCACGCAGCCGCTGACGACGATGACCTATGGCGAAATCGTCGACGCCCAGAAGGGCTGGTCGAAGCGGTTCGGCTCCAGCGCCGCCGGCGGCTACCAGTTCATGCGGGCGACGCTGATCGATCTCGCAAAGGCGGTCCACTCGATCAGCGGCACTGACCGCTTCACGCCCGATCTGCAGGACCGGCTCGGATACCGGCTGCTCGTGCGGCGCGGCTATCCGGAATTCATCACCGGCAAGATCAGCCTCGTCCAGTTTGCCGAGAACCTCGCCAAGGAATGGGCGTCCTTTCCGGTGCTGGTTTCGTGCAAGGGGGCGCATCGCGATCTGAAACGCGGGCAGAGCTACTACGCCGGCGATGGGCTCAACAAGGCGCTGGTGAAGCCGGAGAAGGTCGAGGCGGTGCTTAAGCAGATCCTCGATGTGGCGCGCCGGCCGCATGAGGTCGACAGCGAAGCCGAGCCGCTCGAAACGCCCGTGCCGTTCCCCACGCCCAAGCCGCCGCGCAAGCCGGTGCGCAAATCCGGCCGCTTCTGGACATGGCTGCTGACGGCCGGCGGCACGATCGTCACCGGGCTCAAGGAACTGAACCTGGTGGCGCTCGACTGGCGGGTGCAGATCGCCATCCTCGTCGTCATCGTCGGCTTCGCGGTCTACGCGATCACCTCCATGCCGGCGGTGCGCGGCGCCCTGGGGCTGAAGTGATGGTCGATTGGCCGAAGATCCTCGGCGGCGTGCTCGTGCTCGCCGCCGTCACCTGGGTCATCGTCGAGATCCGCGAGGACGGGGCCCGATCCGAAAGAACCGCTATCGAAAGGCAAAACAATGAAGCGGCGAACCGCGCTCATGCGAAGCGCACTGATTACGATTCCTGCCTTTCTGCTGGTGGGCTGTGGAACTTCGGGGCCGGGGAGTGCGACGGCCCTCAGAAGCATCGTCGGAATTGACCTGATCGGCGCGCGCGGCGCGACGCCGGAAGATCAGCGGAAGATCGACCGGACCGTCGTCGGCGTCTGCGCCGCGGCGGTCTGGACGGAAGGGGAATGCGCTAGGCACGGGGAAGGGCGCTGAATGTCGCAGAAATATTCGTCTTTGATCGAGCTTCTCAATGCCTGGTTTGGAGGTGCGGCGACGACCATGATCGGCGCGCTGGTCGGCCGTCTGATGTGGCACACGAACGAAGTCCGGAAGATGCGCCGGAAGTTCTTCGGTAAGGAGCTTCTCTGGGAAATGCCGATCGCCGTCGGCATGGCTTTCATCGGCGAGGCCCTGGCGTCGTGGCTGGCGCTCGAGCAACCCATGGCGACAGGATTGATCGCTGCGCTCGCCTATCTCGGGCCGCGCGGGTCCGAGGTTCTGTTCATCCGGTGGTTTGCCGCTAAGGTCGAAAGGTGATCTGTCGAATACCTGGACAAGCCGACTATTCGACGCTCTCAATCTCCTGGAGAGCGTCGATTTCGGTGTGGGTGATCCGGTGTGGTTCAAGCCAGATCACGCGTTCTGCCCAGTCCAGCTCCTGATCAAGGAGCGGGTCGCCTGTTACGGAAACCAAATCCCAGGTGCCCGGCTTCCGACCTTTCCGCAAGAAGCGTAGAAGTGTCCTGCCCGCACTCGTGCGCGCAATGCAAAGCTCGTCAACGAGGTCATCATTGGGTTTTCGCCGGCGCCTTGAGATGAATGCCCACCAGCCATCGCGGATCGCGCCCATCGAATAGCCTCTAACGGAAAAAGCGGCCGCGTCTTGAGCGTCGAACGCTGCCGGGCTCATCATCTTGTTCATGCCGAACCTCCGGGAATCTGTGGAACCGGCGTAGGCCTGCCGTTGTTCTCCTTTCGTTCTTATATTATCTGGCTGTTATGGTCGAGACGATCGGAGAAGCATTTAGCCAAGGTTGGCAGTTGCGGGCGCGATGCGCGTACGGCAATCGCGAAGGCATGAAGTCCGTTCGCCGGTGCACGTGGACCTATGATCTCGACATGCTGACGCTGGTCGCGACGCGCGGCCGTGATTTCCCGATGGCAATGCTTTCCAGCCGACTCCGCTGCCCGCGATGCGGGTCGAGAATGGTCTCGGTCGTCTTCATGCCACCATCCGAAGGAGACAGGCGCCGAGGGGCTGCGTGAGGCGATAACCAATTGTGCAGCTTTTGCTGTAGCACGCGCTGCGCTACGATCAGCGTCGTGGCAAGAAGAACAACGAAGAAATCCGAGGCACCATCCTCCGATCCTATGCCGGCGCGCGTCGATCCCTGTCTCGCGATGCTCGTCGACAAGCCGCCGAAAGGCCCGGACTGGGCTTTTGAGGTGAAGTGGGACGGATATCGAATTGCCGTCCACATCGAACCCGGACGGGTGCGGATACTCACGCGCGGCGGCTACGACTGGACCGAAAGATTTCCCTCGATCGCTGACGACGCTCGCCGGCTTGCAGTGAAAACGGCCATCCTCGATGGGGAGGCTGTCGTACTCGACGACCAGGGCCGCTCCGATTTCGGCATGCTACAGCGGGCGCTCGGGCGATTGCCCTCGGCAGTCGAAGCCGGCGCCATCGCGTTCTATGCCTTCGACCTCCTCTACCTCGACGGCCGCGACCTTCGTCGCCTGCCCCTGCGCGAGCGGCGACGGCTGCTGGAGCCGCTCGTCGCCGGCCGTGAGGGCGCTGTTCGCCTTTCGGAAGAGGTGCAGGCGGACGGGGAAGAGTTCTATCGCGTCGCCTGCGAGCACGGCCTTGAAGGCATCATCGCCAAACATGCCGAGAAGCCGTATCGCTCCGGCCGCGGCGAATGGTGGCAGAAGATCACCTGCAAACGCCGTAACAGCTTCGTAGTAATCGGCTTTGAGCCGTCCACCGTGCCTGGCCACCTCGGTCGATTGCTGCTGGCAGCACGGAAGGACGATGAGCTTGTCTACGTCGGCGGCTGCGGTACGGGCTGGTCACACGATCTATCGCGTGAACTGCGAAGTCTGCTCCAGGGTATGGTGACGAAAACGCCGGGAGTGAGCCTTAGGCGAAAGAATGCTGTCTTCACTGAGCCGGTGCTCGTCGCAGAGGTCGAATACCGCGCCTGGACCGACGACGGAAAGCTCCGTCATGCGTCGTTCAAGGGCATCAGGCAGCGAGAGGATGATGCGACGGTGTTTGATCTAGCCTGGCTCGAGGTCTGAGCACCTAATTTTTGTTCAAGAAATTGGCCGGAGGATAGCTTCCTCCGGCCATTATGCTGCCCGACCACGGGTGGTCGCGGCTTTCGCCGCAACGGCGGGTTCTGATTGGCGTCACCCCCGCCTGACAATCCAGAAGGATCATTGTCACACCCGCTGCCTGCGCAGGCGCCCGGCGTGTGCCAGAAAAAACGGTCCAACACAATGCAAGAGAATTTTCAGTTCACGGCCGTTCGGCCTGTGTCCCCGCCCGCGGCTTACCTCGGCGGCAAGAAGCAGCTCGCGGCGCGCATCGCCTCGATGCTGGAGCAAATCCCGCACTCGCTTTATGCCGAACCTTTCGTTGGCATGGGTGGGGTCTTCCTGCGGCGATCGCTAATCCCGAAAACCGAGGTCATCAACGACCGCTCTGGCGACGTGATCACCTTGTTCCGGATCCTCCAGCGGCACTATCCGCAGTTCATGGAGGTGATGAAGTTTCAACTCACGTCGCGACGCGAGTTCGAACGATTGGCCGCGACAGATCCCTCGACCTTGACGGATTTGGAGCGAGCTGCCCGTTTCCTTTACCTCCAGCGCCTGGCATTTGGTGGAAAGATCACCGGTCGGTCGTTTGGTGTTGACACAACCGGACCGGCTCGCTTCAATATCGGTCGCCTCGGCATCTTGCTCGAGGAGGTGCACGAGCGTCTCAGCGGTGTGGTAATTGAGAACCTTGACTGGCGGGACTTCATCGATCGCTACGATCGGCCCGGCGCACTGTTCTATCTCGACCCGCCGTACTTCGGGAATGAATCGGATTACGGAAAGGACGCCTTCACGCGCGACCGATTCAAAGAGATGGCGGCGAGGCTTGCCATGATCAAAGGACGTTTTCTGATCTCGCTGAACGATCGGCCAGAGGTCCGGGAGATTTTCTCGGCGTTCCCGATCGCACGCGTCGACCTGACGTACACAATCGCGGGCGGGGCCGGCAGGGAAGTCGGTGAGTTGCTGATTATGGACGGTAAGGAGCCGACGGTGGCGAATCTGCCGATGGCCTAGAGATTTTCGGAGCGAGTGCATCGGCAGATGCCATGCGCTCGCTCAACTGATTCGTTTTCGGGCCATGTGCTCCTTTGCATCTCGTTCCAGTGCTTTGGTCCACGACTCAAGGTTCACCGCTGCTCTATCCGGCATCCTGCCCATGATCCCCCTTGCAGCCGCCTCCGCTTGGCGGCGAAAATGTCTGGTGCACAGTAGAGGCCAGCCTTGCTTGTCCCGGAAATCCAGACCGAGACCGAGTAGTATCGCTACCGCTTCGTCGTCGGTTGCCTCGGTCGTTAAGAACCGCTCCTCATAGGCGTGGTATCGCGCTTCGATTTCCCACCGCTCACGGGACCACTCCGGAAGCGTTGAGTAGTCATCTGGCACTTCAAAACGCGTGTCCCTCTCAGTTATGCCGAAGGTCGTTTTCGCAAGCTCATCAATCAGCAGGGATACTTCGGGTGGAACTCTTCCGCTTCGCGATTGGTATAAAAGGAGCTTGTCTTCCAGCTGCTGGATGCCTGGAAGATCAAGAACTCTGAGCGGGATAGGTGTGGCTTTTGCTTCAACGCTCTTGGCATAGCCGGTTAGTTTCTTCCATTCTTCGTGCCGCTTCTTCATTTTAGGGTCAAAACCTCGAAACATCGGACGTACAATACAATCTGACGAGGAGAAGAACAAAAAAGCAACAGATCAACGCCATTGATATTGGAGGGGTTGTGAATAACGCGGACGGCGTAAGTGAAATCAGGCAGTTGATAAGCGTATGAGCAATCATGGGGGTTGGGCTGCGCCCTAGGCTTGACACCCTTTGAACCAACTGCTGATTGTGTGGATCGATCAACGCCGAGATAGAGATGTCTGAAAGAACAAAGAAATTCTCCGAAGAATTGGATCGCCTGATTTCCGAAGGCGACGCCCTGTATCTGGCAATTCGGTTGGATCATTATGGAAAAGAATTTGAGAAGCAGGTTGAGGCGTCGTTAGGAAACGACAAGACAAAGGCGAAGGAATATATTTCAAAGTTGCCAGATTTCCGAGAGAGTTACCAGAAATGGTATTCAAGGGCTCAGGCGGTGATCAAGCAGGTTATTCCCGATCGGTTGTCAGACTTCAATTCATACTTTGAATATCCGAGGGTGCGTAAAGAAATTACCTTTCAGAACTACATGGTCCGAGATTATCTTCAAGGCCTTAACATTACGCGGAACTATGGACGTGACACCGTGGTGGACGGTTCCGCGGCGATCCCTGAATTCGAACAGCAACTCAATATCGTAAAAGCCGCTAAAGAAACTCTGGATTCCACGCTTATGGATCTGAAGGGGGTTCTGCAGGCGGATCTCTTCGACTCAGAGATCGAGAGTGCCGGCGCGCTGGCAAAGGCAGGATACCTGCGGGCTAGTGGGGCAATTTGTGGAGTCGTTATCGAAAAGCATCTCTCGCATGTATGTAACACGCACGGAATCACCGTCAGAAAAAAGAATCCCGGGATTTCGGATCTAAATCAGCTCTTGCGTGACGGCGGCATAACAACCGTTCCTCAATGGCGGTTCATTCAACATCTTGCTGATATTCGGAATCTCTGTGACCACGCCAAGGGCCGTGAACCAACGAAGGAAGAAATCGATGATCTGGTCGCGGGATCGGAAAAGGTATTGAAGACCGTGTTCTAGGGCCGGCAAGCAGAACAAGGGGCGCGCGGTGACATTCGAGTTTCAACAGGTCGAATACGATGCTCACTACCAGCAGTTCGCGGTGCCATTTCTCATAGAAGGTAACGCCGAAAATAATTGCTATTTCGTCAATCAAGCTAAAGAGAACCACGTTTACGCTGTCAACGACGCTTTGCAGGGACTGCTTCATGACGCCCTGTCATTGTTGGCGCGCGTGAAATTCACGAAGGACGCCGATCACTTCTTTCGATACGGCGTCATGCGTCGCTTGCGCATGGTGATGTCGGCTTTTCGAAGCTTTCAAAGTGTCATCATGCCAGATCGAACCGTTCCCCTCGCGCAAGACCAATCCGACAACGTCTGCCGTGACCTGAACGCGATCTACATCAACATTTTAGGTGTGCTCGATAACTATGCATGGGTGACGGTCCATCAAGCTGGACGCGACTCAACGAAGTGTGCCAAACCGATGTCAATAGGATTATTCAAGCCGGCAATTGCGGACGATCCTGGCCTTAAACCGATCATTGATAGCCTCGCATCGTTCTCCGCATGGGAGCAAGATGTGAAAACGCGCCGGAATCCGGCGGCACACAGAATGCCTCTCTACGTGCCGCCTGCGGCCTTCACTCCGGAGGACATTGGAGAATTTGAGCGATACGAGCTGCTCATGTCCGATGCTGTCCGCAAGGGGGAGTTAGACAAGCTGTCAGATCTGCGTGAGTCGAGTCGGCGCATTGGGAGGCTTGTCCCGCTGTTCCTGCATGATCCAGGTGAGAAGGTAATGGAAATCTACCCAACCCTTCCGCAGGATATTGGTCAGATGGTCAAGATTGGCCGCTTGGTGCAAGACTTTCTGAGGAGCCATGGCCCTGCCATCGACGCTGTTTGAACTTTCGGCCTGCCTTAACAAGGGAGAGGGCGGGGCGCGAAGGAGATCGTAGCCGCCTGCCGTCATGAGCAGCGAGCTTCCGGAAAACAGCGCAGTCGTCTAGCCTCGCTTGACCACTCGCTGATTTCATCCGATCCTAGTTGCATGTTTGCGCTTAAAGGAGGTCTGGCGGTCGCCATTCTGCTGTTGTCCGCAACTAGCGGTTCTGCAGCGGACCTCGCGATTCCAAAGCCTTGCACTTGTAGAAACTGGTCGGGCACCGTTTCTGCCGGAGTATCATTCGAGCAAGAACTTCCCGAAGAAGGGCGTCCGGGAGGTGGCGGCGTTTGCAGATACACGGCCCACTACATCGAAGAGCAAGATTGCCCCTCCGAAGGACGGTGCATTCCGAAGATGAGGATTGCAGGCATTTCCGTCATGTCTCAGGTGCCTGTCTATCGACGTGCAGACTGCAAGCCGGAACTTTTCCCACCTTTCCAGCTTCCATTCATTAGTGGGCATGACATCGGTCCATTTAGAAGCGGATACGTCATTGACACCCACGTCGCCTGGTTTACTCAAAACTTCGATCAAGCTCAGGGGACCGGGCCTCTTAGAGCAGAGGTCAGCCGATTTGGTGTCAGGCTCCAAGGCGTCATCCCCGAGGACGCTACATCGAACATCCCTGGGTCAATCACCGTATCGAACCGCTGGGGTAGACGGACGTTGCGCTATACGATCCGCATAGCGAACTAGGTGATTGCCCTCCGGGGACGAGCTTTTGAAACGCCCATCATGCGCCAACCAACGGGAACGCCTGAAAATGCTGGTAATCTAGTAAATCGGTGGCGCACGATGTAGGGCGCCAAAAGTTTCTATAAATAGCCCGGCGCGCCTCGAACGCGCGACCCAGATTAGGAATGTTGTCGTCAAAGCCAAAAGACCATATCCTGTGGGTTGTATTCAGCAAACATTCGAAGCCCGGGATCGTCATGGCGAAACGCTCGCAATGCATCGAGCACAAAAGTGGGGATGGGCCGCGCGCCTTCAACGTCGAATAGAACGTTAGGCAAGGCGCATCCGTCGCCGAAATCCATGGCGGTTAACCGATCCCCTAGATTCTCCTCCCTTGATCCTGCAATTAGATAGTTCAGGTGTCGAATGGCAATCACCGCGTCCACATTGGGGTATGTTTGTGGTGTACCGTCAGGAGCGCGTACGAAGCTGTTTCTTGTCAGCAATCCCGACCTCTCGTTAACCAATGCAGAAATGGGCTCGTAGATAAAATCGTCCCAGACGATTACCAGCAGAGATGCAGTCCCGGGGTCCTGTCGAAAACCGACGAATTTTCGCTCGCCGTCCCGCAGAAAATCAAGCACCGGGTTGTCTCGCGGCAATGTAACGGCGTCCTCGCCGAGTTGTTCTGCCAACTCCAACGGCACGCCGCCCCGATAAGCAAGCTGGATGCCGTTTGTAGCTCTGGCTCGAATGTGTTCGAGCAACGCTGGGGTTTTCACCTCGACGACCAATCGTCCTTCCGGGTAGCTAACCAAGAGTTCCGGCCTTGGCCCGCCGGGTACTGCCGCAGGCTCGTGCTGGAATGTTGTCTCGGCAGGCCAAGGACAATTGACCACCCGTTCAATTACCAGAATTTCGCTAAGTTTCTGCAGGAGCTGTTCGTATTGCCTCTCGTCCCTTTCTCGTCCGCCGATCGCTACCAGTTCCCGCAACAGATCTGTGCCAATGCCGGTGCCTCGTCGATCAATGCTCGCGCAAGACGACAGGATACTTCTCGCAAATGGTGTAGGGCCTACATAGAAATGGTAGCTGAACCAGTGCCAGCCCGTATCATTTAATCCGGTCGTAGCTATCAAATATAACGCGCTGAACTCTTCGGCTGTCATCGCAACCCCCTCAAACCGCAACTACATGGACGTACATTGCTGGTCCGAGGGTGACAAGGGCGTGACGCCTTGCGATACTCGCAACCGCTTCGGGCATTCTCGCCGGCGCGAACGACGAAACTAGTTGAAGCCCTTCAGGCAAAATCACTGGCGCATAAGATAGAGCCGCGTAGGCATTTACCTCCTCGAATCTGCCCTGCGCTTTCTGGTAGTCTCGCGGACTGATTCACCCGAGGAGCCGTACATGACCGATTTGCTCTACGTGATTACCGCCGACATCCTGAACCGCGAACAAGACGGCATCGATCCGCAGGACGGTTCGCCTTTGCAAAAGGTGTTCACAAGCCGCGAGACGTGGACGTATCCGGCATCGACTCCTATTGGAGAAATCATGACCGAGGTAAAACGGTTCGGGGGCCACATCATCAGCGTGGCTATCAATGAAGACCGCGTATCTGCTGATAAGGCCCGTGAACAGCGATTGGCTGAATTGAAGGCGAAGAGGTACGTCGACGAAGACTAGTCGAATGCAGGAAGTGAAGCCATGAAACTCATTGGGCCGGACGTTTATTCGCTGAAATACACACCGGATGCCTACACCGTCCATTGTGCTAAAGGACGGCCCAACTTCTCCGGCATAGCTTCCTCTAAGGCACCCAAGCTCTACATCGCCAGCATCGACGGGGCGCCGGTATACGTCGGCGCCACCAAGCGTCCAATGGGCGAGCGAATGCGGGTCGGATGGAAAGCTGCCGGCGACACCGGATACTACGGCTACCGATGGCGCCACAATGGCAGCGAGGCGAAGCTACATGTCTGGGCTCACGATGACGCGGTAGATCGTTCTCATCTCGATATGGAAACGGTAGAGGCAGAGGTGGTATTCCTCATCCGGCAGGCAGGGCAATGGCCCCTATTCCAGACCGAAATTCATTTCCATCCGTCGAATGAGCGCCACCGTCAGGTAGCGGCGGAAATATTCGCCACGTATTCGGCGTGGGCTGTTGGTGTGAGGTGAGTGAGAATAGACGGAAATAAATGTAAAACGACACGCAACCCACGTGTCTCACCTGCCGGCAAGCTATTGATATTTGGATCTCCCTTTGCTCCGGCATGAAGCGCCACTCAGCGGCACCGCATGAAATTTTTTCGGCTGGACACTCTCGCGGAAAAACATAATGAAATTGCTGGACGAACAAGTATCCAGAAATTCAGCAAGCTGTTGAATTTGTTAAATTCAGGTGGCCCGGCATGGGGCACCATTCTATTTTTTGACATTTGCAGGTCTCCCAACATCTTGGAGCGGGACGTAACTTGGCCTTGACGGCCATTGCCGCTTCGAGATCGCGAATGCGCTTCTCGGTAATCATTC
>Ga0315913_1000126_pt1 | contig 48346 bp, 28 predicted proteins | sample MpolsnodulesMG_FD_207736 | JGI IMG/M metagenome (GOLD analysis project Ga0315913, IMG submission 207736) | Medicago polymorpha root nodule microbial communities from Los Angeles, California, United States - small nodules | ecosystem: Host-associated > Plants > Roots > Nodule | place: USA...
TCTATCCCAGTAAGTGAACCCGTTGCAGTCTAATCTTCCCAAACAAAAGTATAGATTTTTGAAGAAATTTGTTTGTATCTGGGACTTTCAAAATATTACGCATCTTCAGGCGGAAGAGACGAGCACATTTAGAATCTTGCAAAAGAAGGGAACCGTTTGAAGGAGATCGCCACTGACCTGATAATGGATACCCGACGAATGTTACTTGTATTGATATATTTGATTCTTGATATTCTGAGTGTCTGTCAAAGATACTTATATTTATTACTGTTTTTTTTTAACTTAGTTTGGTTTTCCTAGTTCTAGTTATCGATAAGGCCTTTGAAAGTGGCCTAGGTTATAACTGGTTTAGTTTTGCACTCAATACACATGTACCACAACGTTTTTCTGAAAATTAGAATGATATATAGAGTAGAGATCCTCTTCATTTCTTAAAATAAATGGACATCTCAATTACTACAGTCTTAGCAACTCATTTTTTCTTTCAACTTAATAGTTAATCGTTTATTAAATACTACTCTTTCCATCTTAACTTAAGTGAGCCATTTACACACGTAGAACGAGCAACGATTTTTTTTCCAACTATTCTCATAAAAAGAAAATGCCCCAGACAACAAATGATATCAAACAAAATCATTATAACTGTTGAATATGACCCCAATATGACCCAATCGAATTATGAGTGATCCAGGAAGATGAATTTCAGCGATTTGAATCTTAGAGATAAGTCAATTTGACAAACAATCTCTTTGGAGACCAAGTCAACATGAAATTACACTTATCCGCCGATTGAAATTATCCAAATTATAGTTTTAAAAACCGGACCGATGATCGACTCGGCAGGGGTACTGGATCACTGGGTCATTGGTCGAACCATTGAGTCAGTGGTCAAACCGAATGACTAAATCGGTTTGAATCGGATGACTCGGTTGTGTGACTCGATCCTTATAATTTTTTGTATAAATATTAAACTTGATTAAATTATATGTTTTAGTCTCTAAATAATTAATCACACCCATAAAATTTCAAAAATAAAAATAACCATATAAATTAACATAACTTTTATTTTTTAAAGTCATAGAATATCAAGAAATAAATTATGCGTATCTTAAAAAAATTAATGTGACATAGTTGTTATACGCTTTTTAATTGTTAAAACTTAAAAGAGTAACAACATAAGCTTTGTAATTGCTAGTTAGTCTTGTTAGGTCATGAAACATTAGAATTGAGCTTATTTCACAAGCCCATCAACCAAAAGCTTAAACCCTAAATAACCTAATAGCTGTAACAACATCATTCAGCACAACAGCCGCCGCACAATTCAATTATCTCTTTTCTTTCTCTGCTACTTTTTATGTTCTTCTTGTTGGAGTCTTCAATAGAGCTTCAATCAAAAGTATACTGATTCTGCTCTTCTCCAGACCTTTCTTCTTCCTTATTTTGTTTTTTTTTTCAAAGCCAATCATTGGACCGGACGGTTCTGTAAACTGGCCGAGTCACCGGTTTTGGCCGGTTTTGACCGAGCCAGTCCGGTTTGCACCGGTCCAACTACATAACCGATCCAATAGATAGCTCGAACCGGATACACCACCGGTTCATGGTCCAACCGGTCCGACCGGCCGGTCCGGTCCGAGTTTTAAAACTATGATGCAAATGACAAACGGTATCAAACAGAATCATCACTATTGTTGGATATGTCTTAATTGAATTTAGAATGAACTAAAAACTTGAATTTTGACGAAGGGATTGTTTGTCGAATTGACTTACAAGAAAGCTTTCGATCGCCAAAATTCGAGTTTGTACTTCATCCTTAGTCCACTTAGGTCTTATTCAACGGTCAAATTAATTAATTATATAGAAGATAAATTTTTAGTTGGACACAACTGCAAATCAATAAATTTGGACACAAAAAAATGATAAAATTTAAAAGAGAAATAATTTAATCACTACACTTAATATAGTTTCTCTTTTAAATTTTATCATTCATGTATGTATGCATGTCAATATAATTTTTATTTATGCTTGTGAATTAATTTATTGATTACTTGATCACTTTTAAAAATTGTTAACATCAAGTAAATAAAATCATAATCCAAAAGTTTCACGTGTCCATGCCTGGTTCCTTCGGTAATATTTAGTGCTTCATAAGTTATAGGTCTATGGTTCGATTCCTGGTTTGTTCTAAGTTGGTTTTTTTTGCTATTTTTTTTAACAATCATCTTCTTCGCCTGCGAGTTTAATACGGGTTGTTTCGACCCGTGATCCGAATCCGATCGGATCTCCCTCGATATACAATGAAATGCAACGATTTTTACCTAGTTTTGATCGGAATTGAAAGACAAGGAGAAAGCACATACTTATTTGGCAAATCCGCTAGTCAATCACAACTAATTTTGTTATGGTTTTGCAAAAACAAACATGGTTAAAATCTTGATTTTTCATGGAAGTTACAACATTCTATACTTTAATTTCATATGGTTTTCGATTCAACATTCGATAAAAAGTTACCATATCAATTTGAGAAATAAATCTGACTTAAATCGTAAAACAAAAAATGGATTTCTCGAAAAACTGAATCTCGGAACGGTGGAGGCATCTTGTACGGCGGCGGCGAACTGATCGAGGTGGAGTGAAGGGCGTGTGATTCTAAACAGTATGACTGTTTTTGAATTGGTGGAGGCATGTTTGACGGCGGAAATCTGCCGGACAGTGGTGGCGCGGCGAGATAACCGACGGGTAGTTTAGCATCTGGATTGGGCTGTGAGATGAGAAAATGATTTTTGGTAGTGGAGATGAGATGAGAAAAGGATTCACTCTATGTTATGGTGTCTGAGATTGATCTAACGGGTGAGGGACCTATTCGCTCCCTCGTCCTAGCCGTCACCGAGAAACAAAGAAGAGAAAGAAAACCTATGAGTCCTACTGCTTTTTGGTTTCTTCGCTGGAATGACGAGAGAGTTGTTTCCTATCACTTTACATAAATACCCTCATCCTTTTGTTTTTTTAGTTTTTAATCTGCCAAACTCACATCAATCAACTCATCATACGATTCCTCAAACCTTTTTTTGTTGATAAAATAACAAATAAAAAAACAAAAAAAAACTTTTATTTACTCTAATTATTTTTTCATTTTCCAAACAAATATTTTTTTTCGTCAAGTATCTGAGTGTTAGAGCTCATACATTTTAAATATGAAAAAATAGGGTGTTCGGAGTTCAAACTCTAACCCATGCATATAATATGCAATACCTTTGCTGTGCTAAGTTCATTGAGATAACACTGAACAACATCTTAACTCAGACTTTTCTTTTCCTAGTTTTAATATTACTAAAAATATACTCATGCATTCACACCAGTTTGTGGCCTTGGACGTTAAATACTTTATACACTTTATATCTTTTATTATATAATAATTTTGAAAACTAAATTAAAATTTTAAATGTCACTTTACACTTTATTTGTAGAGTTAAATTTTAATCCACTATTAATAAAATGGTTTCACACCATCAATTATATATAAAAAAATCACCAATCATATTTTTTTATTATATAAGTAATGAGTAATTATGATTACTCTCCAACAGTGGTGGAGTCAAGATTTTTTTTATGAAGGAACAATATTTTTAAGATATAAATATATATTGTGACAAAAATAATTATAATTAAAGTTGTAGTTAGGTGGTTTGTTTGTTTTTATGTTACTCCTCTAACCATGGTTTGATATTTGCAGTTTACAATGTTTTCATTGCATTTTTTGTTTAAAAAATACAAAAAATACGAGTCAAAGCTAAACCTGAAGGTGAGACGTTTAACCGCTTTTTTAGAGTGTAAAGAAATAATCTGTAATGCAAATGTTAATATATATAGCATAACATTTAGTTAAAAATGTATATATACCTATTAAAAATGAAATTTTTAAACTTTGGGGAGGCCACGACACCACCTTATACCCTTGGCTCCACCCTTGCTCTCCAAAAAAAGGAAGTAATTATAATTAAAATCAAATAGTGTTTATGTTGGTAAACAAGAGAGTTTTATAACATAAGCTCGGAACAACCACACAAATTTAATAACGGATAGAGTCAATTAAATTAAGAGTGATTTACAAAAACATGAACAAATTTAACGGATTACTCTATAAATAAACAACTCTATATAAACAAAAATTATTTATTTTTTTTAACATAAGTTTTTTTCTTTTAAGGAACATAAGGTTGTTTTCTCTCTTTAAAAAGAGAGTTGAACACGCCCCGACTCACTACTCTTCCATTGCACAACCGTTTGGGCGCCAAAAAGGTTTCTAGGTTATTATGTTTCGCTTTCGCTCTTCAAATTTTGCTTCCGTGTATTCAATTCCACTAACTTCTCTCACATCACGTTACAGTTTCCACACACCGCGAGTGAAATCAACGCTCACAATTCTCGAGAAAATGTCTGGAACTGGAAAGGGGAAGAAGAGGGAAGAACTCGACCACGCTTCCGAGGACGATACTGAATCTCACGCGCCTCCCAAGAAGACCGCCAAGAAAGACACCGAAGATGACTCTGGTGACATCGTCTTTGAGGCAGGTTCCTCAAAAACCCCCAACTCCATTACTTGGTTTTTTTTTTTTTTTTTTTTTGTTGTTGTTGGAATTTAGGGTTTTGTATTTTTTTTTACTATCTTTATTGATTGATTTCGTTTCACACAGATTGGGAAGAACAGGAGGGTTTCCATCAGGACCTGGAATAAACAGCTTTGGGTCGACATTCGTGAATTTTACACCAAAGATGGCAAGCAGTTGCCTGGCAAAAAAGGTATCAGATTCATTTTCTCATTCTGTCATGAATCTGTGAACATGCCCGCTTTCGTTGTTTATGAAATCTTATAATGGCTTATTTGCTTATTGATTAGGTTTTGAAATGGAATGGTATTTTATATCGTGGTTGCCTAATTTGTTATTTGAAGAGACTCTTGAAATGTTGAATAGATGATTTTCAAGTTGATGATAACTTCTGTTTTTACTTCCATATATTTTGTAATTAGAAACTAGTTACTCCTTCAACATGCTCTAACATGTTGTAGTACAGTAGTAGTCTATGCTGTCAATCACGTGCTATAGCGGTGTAGCGTGACCTTCGAGAGCAGCGGCATTTCTGCCATCTGCTATACCATTTTTTTGGGGTTGTGCTACTTGCCGCTATCTGAGATTAACAACATAGATAGTAGTGGTGCATGATGTTCTTATTGCTCTATCCATTTGTATTGTGTGTGCTGATCTGATTTGTGTTGCCAGCGAATTCAACTGGTGACTGTGCAATTGTGTTATGTTGTATTGGATAGAAAACCTGTGAACCTAATTTTCAGCAATATTCTTTGATTCTGTTGATTGAAAGTGGTGGCCAACTTATGTTGGAGCTTGTTATGTTAATTATGTTTCATAATGAGATCTTATTAGGCTTAAATCATTTCAAATTCTAGCATTTTGTGAGAAAAATTTAGGACTTCTGCTGATTGCAAGCGTGCGTGTTTTTTGTAAGCATTTAAGTTGGGAAAGTTTGGAACTAGTTTTAGGAAGTTGAAAATACTGTAGTTGGTATAATCAAGTGACGGACACTGGATCTAGACCTGATTTTGTTTATCAGTTTTGAAAATTGTCTCCAATTCAATTCAATTTTGTGGAAATTTTGGTTATCACAACATTTGTTGCATCATGTTGATGAAATCCAAAATCCCAGTGAAGGCAAATGTTTTTAAGAAAAGCTTGGAGTATGTTGGCTTTGTGAACTGCATTTGTGTTGGAAATTTATGCGTGCTTGCTTCCCTTTCTCTTTCCTACCAAACCTTGATTGCCTCTATCTTATTGTTGAAAACATAAGTTATCTTGCATGGTTGTTTGTTTGTCTTTTGACCCAATTTACTTTTGTGTTTCCTTCGGCGTTTTAGACAAAATTAAAGTTTTGGGATTGATATGACCTTGGATTTTAGATTGCATGAAAATTTGTCAGTTTTGATCAAATAGAGTACTTGCATAAATTTTGTTTTCTTCTATTCATTTACTGAAGTTTTAGTTTTGATATAGTTCGCTGAAATTGATTGATCTATATACTCATTCCCACCAAGTTGGATGATGCTTGGTGGTGGCTGTTGAATTTATGTAAAGAATTTGTAATGACATTTGTATACTTGTTTTCAGGTATCTCATTGAACATGGAACAGGTACTTCCTGAAACTATTGTTGTATACTTACAATTTACAAGCTCCTTTTCTATTCATGTTTCAGATTTGTTGGTCGGTTAACAAGTCTAGAATATAAGATTTGGACCCATTATTCATTGATTAATTGTCTCTCTCCTGTGTGTGTGCAGTGGATTGTGCTTCGTGATCACATTGAAGAAATCGACAATGCAGTCAAAGAGAAATCTTAGGAATTTGTGCACTAAGTGGAATTACAATCCAAACACTATCTGTGGGTTTCTTTAGGTATTTTTTAATCATTAGAAGTACTAGACATGGATCCAAACATAGGCTCAAAGATTTGAGATTTGAACATGTGGTTATTAGTGCATGTAAAGAAAGTGTTGATTGGTTAGCGTATAGTTCCGTTATTTGCTAATGCTTATATCTTGAAACTTGAAAGTTTTGAATTTTGGGTTTAGGTGTGTGTTGAGATATTTTTGTTTTTTAACCTTTCATTTTAAATTGCTTTTTTAATGATTAATTTTTTTTGGCTATACATATTGAAAGTAGATAACAAAATGAATATTTCTTGAACTACAAACTAAAATTGAAAATGTTCTCTTGGAGCTTGTTTGATTCTGTTTTAACTCCTTAGTTTTTGAAAATTATCTGGTAAAATCATTCTAAAACTATTTTCTAATAATATGATTAATTTTGGTCTCCTCAGATTAGTCGATCTTTGGATAAGATACCGAGTTTTCAAAAAAAATAAAAAATGATTGATTAATTTTATTTTTTAACTTCAATGACAGAATAGAAGGCACGGTTTTGTTAATTTGTTTTATAATTATTTTAACTGTACATTTTTAATATAAAAATACAGGTACGTTTAAACAAGAAAAATAAGCAAATCTGTATTTGTGTATTAATCGTTAATATTTTTAAATTTTAATTGCCATGTGAGTTTAAATCATATGCTAACAATATATGTTAAAGCGATGAAAGCATGTGCAAGTTTTGATCTTCATATACGTATGTTTCCCCTAATTTCTTCTAATAAAAAAAGTGTGTGTGGCTAAAACTCCTTACCGCAGGCGCAGGTTACTGCAGTTGAGACTGTGTTATCTTAATCCATTTTAGACGAGAGCTATCTTGATTTTATGAACAAACCTCTAAAATAATCTAAGTAGGACTTGCGATTTCATACACCAAGTTGCATATAGTATAGCTAATAGGACAATCAAACTAATGTCCACTTATTGGTCAAATAATTCAAATTCAAATGAAATATGATCAAGGCACCTCATAACTCAATATTGTTTATAAGTGATCCATACAACAATTAGAGTTACTTTGCGGACGCAAGACATCATATCAATTTTTTAATTTTTTTCATAAAAGAAAGACTATTCATTCAAATTAATTGAATACATCAGAGACAATAACATGATCAATATCGCTAAAAATGTAAAGGGTAAATCTCCGAACAAACTCACAACACCCAAGTTTATAGCATACAACGGCAAAATGCCTATAAATAATATGATAAAATCCAAATCACCAGAATATTCATGTTTCAGGATGTACAACGTTGACGCTCAAATAATTGATTGAATTTGTGATTGTCTGAAGTTGATCTTTCAATAAGAACCAAACGAATACCGCACAACAAGATATGAAATCAAACAACTTTGCAAAAGATGACGAACAACACAACGCTGCACTCAAACGACGAAATCACGAAAAAACACAGAAAAAACTTGATATATGTGACAATCACTTATTTAGATTGAAAGAAAACGTAAAAAGATTCAGAGGGGTGATTCTAGGTCAAAAAATGATCTAAAATCACTCCTCCTCGACGAATGAAAGAGAAAGCGAGCTTAGAAAAAAGGTAAAGTTTCTCTCATAAAAAACTAGGGCCAACTTTGCATCATATCATATAACATTAAAACAACAAATTTCATATTTTCACAAATTCATTACTTTTAGAAAAGTTCACTACAACTAACTACAAGTATGTTAAACGTAGTAGCAAGACAGATAAACAGGGTGTTCACAATGGAGTTTGAATCGATTGTGAGAAAAAAAAATTATCCGATCCAAAAATAAAATTATATGAGATCCTTTTTTATTTTTGGATGATAAACATATAATTTCTGATTCGGTCCAAATTAATGTGGTTTAATTTGAACCCACTTGGATTGGTCCCATGATGTTGGTTTGAGACCTTGAAGTGTGCTTCTATCAAGGTCTTAAGTTTGATTTTCCTCGGTATCAATTTCGACATGCTAGTTTACCTTCTTAAAAAAACGTGGTTTAATTTGGATCGGTTTTTGGAGGGATCCGACTCCTCTAAAGTGAACAACTCATGTTAGAGTATAAAGTGAATAATATCATCCGTTAATTAACAAATTACGAGTTTGTTAAAATAACCACCCTTTATTATTTTACTTTACACTTCACTCACTTTAGAGGATTCAAATTCAATTTTTCGATATCCAAATTACTAATTGCAAATTTATTTAATATAAATACTAATATTATAAAGACACAGACGGTGAAATAATAGATTTGATGAAAAATATAACATACAATAAGATATTAAAATTTAATATAATAAAACGACAAAGATCAATTTTGTTTAAAACATGTGAAATAGTAAAAATCTCGATTAAATTAAACTAAAAAGTAGGATTAAAAATATTAAACACCAACAAATGATAGATTAATGCAATATTTTATACTAATTAAAAAGTAAATAAGTATTAAATATGTATAGAGTTTGGTTCAAGCTTAGGGCTGAGCAGTTGGAGATCTTGAATTCGAACCCGAACGAATGAGTAAATATTTATCAACATTCAGTAATTACTAACATATGTAATTAAAAATAATAGTTACTAACATATGTAATTGAAATAAATACAATAATTGTCACACTAACTGGCCTTGTTGTAAGGCCCGAATCATCAAGAAAGCTGCAGAGTTTTGTGAATCCTTCACTCGAGACTTTTCTTCCCCTAACATTTTGAGTGTACCATCTGGAGTGGTTATCTGAACAGAAGTGACAAATATCTTGTTCTGAGGAAGACCTTCGTCTCTCTCAATGCTGTGAAACATTACAGAGAAGTAAGAAATCAGTTTACAAGGAGGGTCAAACTCCTGACACATGCAAATCAATTGAAAGAACAGCTTGAAAATAGCAATGAAGATCAATTAGCTACTAGAAAATATCAACACTCCAAATACTCAGAGTAGAGAACAAGGTTGCACAGATAATCTATTACAAGTAGAAAAAGGAAAATAAAATATAGCATCTGTTATATGATATCTGTTATAGTTGTATTTGTATCTCCTGTATATAGCTAGTGACATCTTAAGTTTCTTATTTCCGTTTGAATACTTAGAAATTGCCCAAACTTATGTTATGCAGAATCACTGATAGATCCTATAATCTAGAATTTCCCCAAACTTAAGTCTGCTTTTTCTTCTAATTGAGGCAGACTTAATAATAAATGTAAATCATTCACCGGAAGGAATCAATTATCATCCAAATTTGATTATAGTAACTTTGTAAGACCCTGTCGTGGACGAGTTTTCTGTTCTATCCTGCAAGCAGGTTTCTTGTGTCTAGACCAGTAACTAGGTATGAAGGCACTTAACAAATGCAAGTTATAACTTAAAACTGTTCCGGTCAACAAAAATGGTATCCTCAACAAAAACAAAAAAACAAATAATATTTCATCCATCCTCATCATTTTTTGGTTTCTCAAAGCCGCCATATATTTCCAAATTATTCTACCACAGGAAACCAGAAGACAAGAATATGCGCTTTTTATATACAGAAATCAGGACTATAAATGAATATTTTTCTCTCAATATGCCATTGCAAATTACAATGGCAGGCTAGCAGTGTTTACCTGTATACTGGAGTAGGCCATTTTTTCCTCCCACAAAGTGCGTATAACTTCTGCTTGGCTGTTTCAATCTCAAAGGTACCATCTAGGCCTTTACAATTGTTGGGCGTCATGGTAGTGATAGGCAGTACACGTTCTAGTTTATGCACAGCACTCTTGGCAGCATCAAGCCTTGCAATGTCCTTTTGATCAGAGGAAGCCACAGCAAATAACTCTCCATCAACATAGACACTGGCAGTGCTTTTGTCACCATTCCTCGAATGTCTTATGTCAACCTTTTTCCCATTCTTATGACAGATCTCATAGAGCATTGTCACCGGTTGCGGCTTTTGTTCCAGATCATTCAGTGTTACTATCGGCTCCAAAAGACCTCTTATTACCTGTCAACAAATTTACAAGCATTTATCATGTCGTGACAAATTTGTTGGGTCAAAGCAACTAAATGATTTCAAATCCAACATATGCAAGAATAGTTTAAGAGTTTAGACAGCATGGATAATACACAAGCTCGTTGTGTACAACTTTTATTAAGCTAGCCCATGTCTCAGCATCCACCCTTTTTAACTTCAATGTACCAAACACTGAATACAACATCCCTTATATACCATCTAACCTATTTACCAAATGTTGTCTAAAAAATTGGTCATAAACTTTTACCTCAAACGCAACAAACATAAAACATCCCCTACTATCCCATTCTACCCGATTTACCAAAAGTTGCGTAAAAAACATGGTTACATTGATACACAACATGGTAAATCAGCCATCCAAAGACAAAGTGCGCTCCCACATCATGAACTCTAATCCGTTGTTTATGGGAAGCAACATATCTTTGGTGGTCTACAAACTGATAGTTGAGTCAAAACACATGAGTTGTTTTTGTGTTAAGCTGAACCGAATGCAACGAAACCCATGTACAACCTATAATAACCATTTGTAAATGTAGTCATTGATTCATTAGAATTATAATAGGCTATGAAATATGAACTCTAACACGACGAGTGTCAATACAAGTAACGCAACGCCTAATCCTACAAGTGTCCGTGTTTGAGAGCATATATGTCTAATCGTAAAATTGCTTAAAGAAAAGCATACATACCACCCATAATTTCTTAAGATCAAAATCAAGATCAATGTAAATAGCAGCAGCAACAGACTCAACAACATCAGCAAGAATCTTAGGCGCTTTAACCGCTCCACCATACAAAACCATAGCACAACCCTTCTCTCGCTCAACCGCGTCAGCAAACTCTCTAATCTGTTCAGCAAGAGAATGCGTTTTAAGACGAATGTAACGGTGGATACCATTACTCACAGCGGCACGAGCAAGTTTCTCGGTGCTGACATTGGCAGAACGGAGGAGAGAGAGTTGACGAGAGTCAACGTTAGTGTAAACGAGGAAGATATGGTTGCTGATAGCATGGCCTAATACGGCGTCGCCGATGAACTCGAGACGTTCATAGGAAACGGATTCGGGGTAAGAAGAGTGGGTTAGAGCTTCTTCTAGAAGTTTCTTGTTTCTGAAGGTGTACCCGATTATCTTCTCCACTGCCGCAACAGAATCTTCGATCTTCATATTCTGTGACTGTGTCAGTATGACTCTGATTTGGTACGGTCTCAGACAGTGATAACGCCAAATTCAATGGATATATATGAAAGATATGATAACAAAATAAACCATCAATTTATTCATATATATATATATATAAGATTATTTTAAATATATAAAGTGATTTTTTTTTCTTCCAGTCAAATAACTTGGTGGTCAAAGATATATTTCTTTTAATATTTTAAATGATTTTTATATATAATTAAAAATTACAAAAATATGAATACTAACTTAAATGTATGTATAGCAAATTTAATAATTTTTTGTAAGGGTAATTCTGTCATGTCTGCCATAATAGATTTATTGTTTTTCAAATTATGTTTGTTGAGCACACACTTCAGGAAATTGCATGTCAAAATAATTATGCCGTATGCAATATTATAATTATTGGGTTCGAAAATATGTGTGGTAAGACAAATCAAGATTGAGCATAATTTTTATATCTTGCTGTGGAAATATTTAGTTCAAAAATATATTTGAAGATTTAAGTGATTATTGAGTTCGAAAATATGCTTGGTATGGAGAAGGGTCTGGTATTCGAGGATTGCTTGCTTATAAGGTGACATTTAGCCTAGGAATGGGGGGAGTTTTTTAGTCCCCTTTTTTAGGACAATTGGCAACTTGTTAGAGAAAAGGAAGAAAAAAAATGAAAATTGATTTTTAATGTTTTTTTTTTCCCTTCTTAGTGGCACCAACTCCATTTATTCTTTCTCCTCTTTTTACTCTCTCCACGCACACTTCTTTCTTCTTAGTTCATACGCTCTGCTCTTCTTCTTCCCAGTTGTTAAATTTCATCTTAAAATCCTAGTGAAAACAACAAAATCAAATTCCTTTAATAAAGTAGGTATGTTATTGGTACTAATAAAAACAGTGAAATCAAATTCCATCATCAAGTTGTTATGAACTGATGTTATTACTCACTGTGAATCATCAAATTCTATCTTCTTCTCCACTTATTCAAATTCCTTCAACAAATAGATGTTATTACTTATTGTGAATCATCATGAAAGTGAATTGTTGAAAAGTTTTAAACTTTCAGAATTAACAAAAAGAGGAATACTTGTTGATGCTGAAAATGAAATCAAGCTATCTTGAAAAACATTTTACATATGGCTGTGATTTACTGTGAAATGTTGAAATTCTCTTGAAAGATCTAAAACTCAATCCGTTTAATCCAACTTTTTTGGGTTGTTGATTCTAAATCGGTTTCAATCGGAAAGGAATGAATGATTTGGTGTTTGAGTCAATTTCGGAATTAGAAAGAATTGAGAATGGTAAAGGGTTTCGGAATTAGAAGAAGATTTAGGTTGGGGGTGATGAAGGTTTGAAGGATGGTTTTGAGTTCAAAGGTTTGATGGATGAAGCTGATGTTGGTAGGGATGATGTAACTATTTAGTAAAACATATTTTATTTTTTTTAATAACCGTCTAAATAAAAATTCAGCTGGAAAAAAATTAAATAAAAAATAATTATAAAATAATTGTTGTTTAATAGATCGGTGGGGTCCAATACTGTGGTTCACAATACCAAACAACAAGTTACAACATAAATCTTAGCCATCTAAATAAAAAAGTATTAAATCTATGGTTGTGGTTCAACTTTCCCATGATGGAAAATAACTTCCCTTTCCCATGCTAAACCTCACCTGCTTATAAATAGCAACGGAGTTCAGTCAAGGATTCACAGTTGCAAAAAGCAAAAACTCCAATTATGAAACAATTTTTATCCTTTTAAATTGAGAAACATCACGTAAGCCATATTTTCCAACTTTCATTTGCAAGACCAAACAGTAGACACATGCGATCAGAAATAATAAGTGGATGAAACCTACTAAACATATTTCTTGAGACCTAAGTAAGCCGCCTTCTTATGAGTAACCCAGCCGAAACAAACCATCAAAATTTAGTTTTTACAACTAACATCCGCCAAGAATTATTATGTCTCATCTAAGTTTTAAATCTTTCCGCGTGACAACATATTAGATCTTTTCAATATCATAAATTTGATAAAAAAAAAATTCAATTCATAAATCCGCTATACTATAGCACAATGTTACATATTAGCGTTAAATTAAATTTGTAAGTATGTTAACTAACAGTTACTAAATGAGTCTAAATTTGATCATGTTTCAAGAAGGCTGTGAATATGTTCGGAGTGTTTCAAAAACTTGCATCTACATATCTGTAGTCGTGCACCAAAACAAAAAGGGAAAATTTAATGAAAACAGTACCAACAAGCATCTCTTGCAGATATTATTTCTGAAAGCTTAGCATGTTTCTCCAGATTCTGAAAGCATAACTTCATGAATATTGAAGTTGACATTCCTACCTACACGCTGGCATATTCTCATTTGAAGGTGATTATGGTCGGAAAGTTACATTCCTATACTACCTGAACAACACACAGGGTTCAAATACTTGTACATCTTGTCATCTATTATCATTACACAGCAGGTACGCTGATGGATCCCATGTCAAGTACTCTTGGCAATATCTGCACAATGCAACAGTTTGTTCAAATTTGGGTAGTAACTAATCAGTAAACATGCAGTATTCAGAATTTCCAGATCATTTTTCAAGCCATACCTCACCCAATCGTGCATTGATTTTCAAGGGCACAAAATCATCAGCACGTGTTACACCTATATTGACAATTGCAGTAGCTGCACCGGCCTCATGAGCTGCCCTGTGAAAATACAATTTAGAAATGAAATGATACCAAATATGCAGTTAGTCATTTCATCACTAACAGTAAAAATATTTCATAACTTTAAGTTCGAGAATTAATTCTTTCCATATCTCTCGTTCATCCGAACACTGTCAGTAAAGGGCCTATGTAATTTTGTAAATACCTGACAAGTCGAAAAGCAGACATGGTCATCACAGACGACCCTAGTACAAGAAAAGCATCACAACTTCTAGATGCTTCCATTGCCATGTCGGCTCTTTCCTTGGGAACATTATCACCGAAGAAGACAACCTTCATAATTATTTACAATAAAAACATACATTGAGAACACATTGTAAACAATTCACGATTAATTTACTCAAACTAGAGTCCATGTGTTGCTATCATAATAATTTACTCAAACTAGTAATATACTATTCATAAAATAACTTAATTTGTTCAGAAAGCACCTGTAGTCTGTTTCTTCAGGCTAAATCATGAAATATCACAAGTCCAATAACACACCATGTATTTATGTCAGAAAAGATAGGTCAGCATCAAGGAACTAAGAAAAAGATGCAGCAGAGCGCACATCAATGTTTTCACATAAAACCAAATCAAGCAGATGAATGCACAGCATAAATGGTGATCATAGTCGGAACTTTGGTCTAGCTAAAGCAAAACAGGAAAAATAGTTGTCTAGGAAGGGTACTCCTATAACCTAATATATTCTCAACCAGTTATCAGAACAATCAGAATGCTGGAACAAACAGGTCCATTCAGATGCACTACATTTCAAGAAAACATTTTTCAAGATAGTTCTGATAGAAACCGGTACCAATATACAGTTTAATTGTAGAAACTGACTTTTATTGATGGCAGAAACGTTTGCAACAAACAGAAATACACACACTATAGATAATGTAGAATTCACAGATAAACTAAGAAAAGAGATATTATATACAATTAATATGATACCGTCCAAGAAATTCGAGCTTGGTCTCTCCCTCCCAAAACCATTCAAAAACTATCCCATAATCATGTTCTCCTTTCTTTTCTATATTTGTTATAAAACAGAAACACACATAACCCATAACTGCTATACATAACTGACACCAAGAAAAAAATAACTACCATAACTGCCATAATAAGAAGTCTAACAAGTTCTTCCTTTCTTTTTACCCTTCATATTTTTGTGCATGAGAGATGCAGTCAGGGGCTCATATATTCTCTACTCTATCAGATTTATAAACTATAAGTTGAGCTTATGTTTCTCTTGTCCCCGGTTATTACAAGATAATTATGAAGAACAATAATTTGGTACAAAATAAACAGGTTCGAGTATCCACTCAACACAAATAACCGACATATATTTCAACCGAAAGAAGCAAGATGACCTACATCAGGTTTGAGAACGCCGTTGCACTTCTGGCAGGTTGGAATGGTAAAATCCTCCTCCCAAAATTTTTCGTCAATCTCAATATCACCATCAGGTCTTTGTTTCATTCCAAAGCTTTTGTCTGACCCAGCATTTCCATGGTCCAAATTTTCAATTGCTTCTGCCCACTGGTTTATGTCACAATGTTTCAAAAATTAGACTCAGCAGAAAAAGCAAAAATCAGAAGAAACTTTTGCAGTCTTATAGTTTGAGACAAAAGCTCCAACTATTACATTAAAGGATTGATAAAATGAAGCATTAATAAAGGATGAAGCAATTTTTATCCTTTTAAAATGGCAATCATGACATGAGTCATATTTTCCAACTTTCAATTGAAAGACCACATATTAGACGCATGTGATCAGAAATGATAAGTGGTTGAAACCTATTAAACATATTTCTTGAGGAACTTAAGAGACTGTTTCAGTATAAGCTTTACAAATTTTAGTATTGCTTACATGATTGAAGATGGTACACACTCACTCAATTTTTGTTTTATCTCTATTCTTTCTGGTTAAGCAGAAGAAGTTTCATAGCCAGCAGTAATATTACCTGAAGTCCAAACCATCTGGAAGCTTTCACTGGATATACTTGCCTTTTCCTATATATTTCTTTCTACTTTTTAATTTATTTATTTTTCCCAACAATCAAGTTTAAATTCATAATGCACCTGTAAAGTATAAACCATTTCACGGGATCATCGTTCTCCCCAAGTAATGCAGCAGATAGATGAGACCCAACAGTTTTCATGGTTTTCATTCTAAGACTTCAATTTCAGCAGATTTAAGAGAACATAAAAGAAGAGGTAAACCTTTTTATTGAGCAAACCCAACCCAAACAAACATCAACAATTAGTTTTTACACACATGCTATGATGCAAACCCAATTCGCAAAGTAGTAATTAACAAAGAAATTAGATCACTAATGGAAAAACAACAGTATATTATTGATGAAAGTAAATGATAGATGCAAAAGGATGAATATTCCAATGCCCACAGAGCCAAGATCCAACAGAGAACCATACTCTATGTCCGTAACTAACACAAAATGATAATTCCAAAAAATATTCTTTCCTCTCTCGCCTCAGTCCCTATATAACTGACTCCCACTACACTGTTTAACTTCTCTCTCACTCTCTGCCACATGGATAATCCCAACAAACCCACTCTACTCTTCCCTATTCCATCTAGTTCTAGCATAAACCCGTTGGATACTGGACTATAGGGGGGTTGCTGCTGTTCTAACAGCCCATTTGACCCACTTCCCTCATATGGGGTCCTAAAATACTGCAGCTATCATCCACCAAGAATAATTATGTCTCATCTAAGTTTTAAATCTTTCTACATGACAACATATTAGATCTTTCGAATATCATGACTTTGATCGTCAGACCACTTCATCAACATTTTTTAAATTTAGAAATCACTTCTTAAGCATTTGTTCGTTCACCACACAAATTTCCAATAAAATAAACCCAAATTGCTGACCTTTGGATTAAGGGACTTCAACTGGTCCTGAAATAAGCTTCGGCAAAGGGAATATCCACAATCTATACAAATTACAGTATATACAGTCCCATGTAATTCTAATGGGTTGCTACCAGCTCGGTGATGCAGCCTGAAAACAAGATATAACAAAACTATAGGACAGGCTTGCATGAAAACGTAATATCTCAAGTATCCTAAGCAGGCTTAATTGATAGTGATAAATAACTAGATACCTGTCAACATTTTGGGTAACCATAAAATCAACTCGGCCAGCATTCTCGAAAGCTGCCAAAGCACAATGAGCAGCAGATGGCTGTGCTGCAGTAAATTGCCTCCACCCAGCATAGCTCCTAGCCCAATATCTCCTCCTGGCTCGGCTTGAACGAAGAAACTCCTTTAAATTATATCAAAAGAAAGGAGAGCTTAAACTCAAATAGTAAGATGGAATTGAAAAAATAAGTTTGAGATTATGTAGTCAATCCTTGAATTCCTTAGTTTTCATAACTATGTTTGGCATGAATCACCAGTTGAGTTTTTCCCTCCTTCACCGAATTGCTATAAATCTTCAATATAAATGTGCTAATGCCAAATTCTAAATCACTTATTATATTTGAAGTCTTTTTCTGTTTTTGTAGATGAAGAGAATTTTATTTCCCTATGTTTTCTTGCTTGACTTTCCTTCTGTCAAGATACAAATATCGTATTCAATTAATCCAAACAGCAACTTTTATTCTTTTCAAAAAATCTTGATCAAAGATACTATTATATATTGCAGATATTTTTCATTTGATCATAATATTTAAGAAATTTTACGCCATTAAAAAACCAATTGTAGCAAGGTATCTAAATGCGAGAGATCTACGTTTTCCTATCATTAACTATCAATTCATTTTGTTGGTGATATTTTCCAACTGTTGCTTTAGCTCACCTGGTGGGTTATTGGTCTGAAACCAGAACTATAAGCACCATTAGGGCTGAAATAAATAATAAATTGCAATCAGTGAAATGGAAGAAGAATAAATTTTAGTAATTCATTCCATATTCTCACAATATGAAACTCCATAAGGATGAGCATATGTTAGAGATACAAACAAAAAAAGGCCATGCAATCTTCACTTTTAGAGCTTAAGATGTTGGCATAATTTGTTCATGACAGCATTTATAAATTTCATACACAACAAGAAAGGCACATCTCTTTGACTCAGCCACTAAATGACAGTGGCTTTTGATCAGAGTTAGCACTGGTAAACAGTCTATGATAGATGGTGACCCCCTTCAACAGCTACCTCATGCATGCGTATGGTTTCAGATATTTAAATCGTTGGCCACTATATCATCCCCCCACCACATATACATACTGATGGAGCACATTACTATTAAATGTAAAGGTTGAAATCCCAAAAGTACAAAATACCAATTTTCAAAATGTCATAGCACCTACATGGCAAACAAAGTGTGAAAAAACTGAGAAAACTCTGGGGCCTGTATACATATCAGATCACGCAAAATACGCTCTTATACCATGCACAGAATCAAAATAGAAAACAAGTGAACCATTCAATCCTCTCTAGTTGCCATCAGTTTATGAATGCTAATATTAACAACCTTTATAAGATCCTACAAATATAGTGATAGTGGGAATAGCAAGTAGCAATTCTGAGCATAAGTTCATGGTCTAGTGTTGCTAAATAAAATTTTCGGTTAACCTAATAATTGATACTAGAAAGAAAAAGCGAGAACCTTCTATAGTCAGGGATACCACATTCTGTACTGATTCCAGCTCCAGTCAATACCACGAGCTTGATACTGTACATTAAAACTGAAACTCAGTTAGGGATCCGTCTTATTTTGAAAATGTAGTATACATGAAAATATATTTTTAACCAAAAATATGATGGGAAATTGAAAAATAACCTTTTTTCAAAAAATTGATACAAAAGGTTGACATCTTTGGTAGTAGGAGGATCTGCATCAGGAACTACCTTCTTATCCCTTAACTGTGGTTTTCCATCATTTACTGGGAATGTTCCAGGTGCGGAGATTCGACATGATGTTTGGATGAACCTTGCACAGCCCTTAAACAATATGAGTCGTCCTCCTTTTGTTGATAAGTTACAGCTTTGAGTTGTTGGACTCGGACGAAGAGCAATGTCTATGAGATTGAAATAGAGTTAGTGAAATAAAGCACAAAATATGAGCAATAGGTAAGGGTTAATGTGGAAAGAAGGAAAGGAACATGCCTGTTATAATAGTCCCTAGCACTTTCCTAGCAAATACAAGGGACTGCAGTGTTGATTTATAGTTACAGGTTAATTGACAGGACAGAGTAGAGATAAACACAATTTGCAGATTAAAGCAAGAGATGACAATATAGGGCATGTTTGGATTTTGACGTATTTAAGCTTGTGATTATTTAGAACTTATTTGTGAGAGATGTTCACAAGCTCTCCAAGATGGCTAAACAGCTTATACATAGATTAGTGTTTTATTTTTGTTATATAAATAAATAGCTTATACATGAGTGTGTTTATCATAATAATAAGTTGTTATAGTGTAATGGTAATGGTTGATTAAATTAGGAATTGCATACATGGAGAGAAAGAGAGAAGAGAGAACTTACGGTGAAAGAGGAAGAGGGAGACATTGAAAATGATAACATTATGACTCTGCGGAGCGCTCTCATTGGTAAAATCGTCGCCTCTCCTCTTTGCTTTTTTCTTTATCACCGACTCCTCCACGTTACATACTTCTCTACCGCCTATTACATCCTTTCTTTCACCTAACTCTATGTTACTTCATATTTTTGTGGTTACTTCAGACAAAACTAAATTTTTATGTTATAAAATTCCTCAAAAAAGAAATTTTTTTTGACAAAAAAACATTTGTCAATGTATAAATACTATGAACCACTTGACCAAAAAAAATAAAAAATACGATGAACCGGGGACAAGGTGTCATATTTTTGTCAATAACTTGTGTTAAATAGTTGTACCAGAAAAAAATGTATCAAATAGCATAGTTGTTTTTAAAATATTATCTTTTTATAATTTTTGTTGATGTATAATTAAATATATATTTTTTAAAGGAAGATGATTAAAGAATTAAAAATTAAAATCGTGCATTCACATATGTGAAACAAAAATTTTGTTAGGGTATTTTGTCAATGAAAAATTATTTTATATATATATCTAATGATGTTTGTCACGTCAAATTTGTCATCTTTATTAATTGACGTGACAACACATCATTAAATGTATGTGTAAATTAGTTATACACTAACATAATATAGTAACTAAACTCGCGAAACAATGTCATGTTATGATTGAGAACACAGTGGTTAATACATGTAAGGGTAATTCTTAGGTTAATACATTTAAGGTTTTTAATAAATAGAAAATATTTATTGATAAAAAATAATTTTTTAACTTTTTGAGCAATAAATCAGAACAATTTCCAAGACAAATTTTTTAAATTGAGTTCTATAACACGTGTTATTGGGGAACATGTTAACTTCTCCCTCTGTCCTAAATTGTACGTCGTTTTGGACATTTCACACGTATTAAGAATTTTGTGTGAGAAAGATATATTGTGAGTTGTTTTACAAAATTGTCCTTAATAAATGGTAAGAGAAAGGTAAATTAAAGAATCGAAAGAAGAGAAAGTAATAAATAATTAAAGATATAATAGAAAAAATAACATTAATGTTTCATTGGTATTATAAAGCGATATATAATTTAGGATAATTTTTTGTTTTGCCAAAACAACATACAAAATTGAATGTCAAATTATTTTCGCGAGCTTAAGTTAGTTGATAGAATATTGTATCATCCATGTAAGAGTCGGAGTTCAAATGCCAACCACTTCAATTATTCAAACAAGTGAATTTTTAGCATTAGGCTATTTTAAAAAATTGGTGTCAAATTTGTATGGTATATTTTGAAGCATGTTTAAAATTAGGGTCATGTTAATTTGTGTCCTTAGGGCACAAGATAAAGAACTCAAAAGTAGAAATATTCTCTCAAATTTTGTGTATTTTATTTACTATGAATTTAAAAATTAAATTGAATGCACACATTTCAACAAAAAATTATTATGTTGGAATTCTTTATCTTGTGTCTTAAGGGCACAAGTTAAATTTCCTTTAAAGAGTTGAAGTGAGGTGGGTTTGGAAAGTGAGAGTAAAATATGGATAACGATTAAACGAACACCCACCAATGTTGTCATCTCTTCTGGTTACCAAACCCAACTCTACAAAGCTCAAAGGTCTAACCAAAATGGCTTTGAAAAGTTTCTCCAGCCTTTCACACAACACCCTCTTCCACAAACTCATTCATGCTTCTTCTTCCTCCCCAATCATATTACCCAAATCAACTTCACCTAGCTGCATTCATAAACAAACACCATGTTTTACTAAGAGGGAACTCAACCTTACCCTTCTCCTTACACCCTTTCTCTGGAGCGTCTTCCCTAATGCACTCTTGTCAGCTCAAGAATTAATAATGGAGCTTCAGAGATACACAGATTCCAATGAAGGTTTCACTCTTCAAATACCCTCTTCTTGGACCAAGGTTTGTCAACAATTGAGTATTTTTTTTTTCTCCATAAAAGAACAGTGTTTGATAATAATACATGCTGTTATCTAAGTAACAGGTTGATAAAGCTGGGGCCACAGCGTTGTTTCAAGAGCCAAATATGGGAAGTAACAATATTGGTGTTGTGGTAAACCCTGTTCGACTCACAACTCTTGGAGACTTTGGGACTCCTCAATTTGTAGCTGATAAGCTTTTACAAGCCGAGAGACGTAAGGTAAACTCAGTGATCTTTGTGAAATGCGTGCCTACAGTAATGATGCTGACTAGAACAATTCCTTTATATTAGGAAAAACTAGTCATACACATAGAATAAAGATAAGGTCTGTAAAGTGACACACCCCGCCTTACGAGCCGGTTTTGTAAGCATGAGTTAGATATAATATAAAAACCTAATATCGTATCAGAATCTATCGATCTTGGCCAGTTACCATTCACCAAACCCAATAGTTTTGGGCATGAGAGGATGTATTGGGAAAAAGCCAGGTCCATGCACCATTTAGAATCCTTTTTGATTTTAAACCCAAGTCCACGCACCGTTTGCATGTACTTGGAAAATGCAAGTTCAACATATGATAAAAACAAGGCGTGGAATGAGTTTGTAAATGAGAAATGATATTTGTAGAACCGTTTTATGACAACTTTCTCTCTCATACTCACATATTGTTATTTTCCTCTCTCCATTGTTTTTGACCAATAAGATGAGAGAAACACAAAGTTGTCATCAAAGTTGTCTTTAAATAGATGTACATATATCACTACTCTTAATAAAAGAGGAATGATATGTGAACAACTAAATTGTACAACGAACAACTTATTTGTTATTTTTTATAATATTTTGCCTGATTTCGATTTCTGTGCTCCTCACAAAGTGAAAGGTTGTTGTATTGGTTGTCCAATTTTAGATGTACAAATAACATAGCTCTATTCTTATATCATTTAATATTGAGGTTGAGAAGTAAGAATAGGAAACACGAGAAGATCTATTTGTCCCAAACTCTACCTCATATGCATATAGTTCTATATGTTTTTGTGGGTTAAGAAATCGTGGATTGATAAACATGCCTTATATCTATGTGATTGTGTATCAAATTTAATTTAGTTTTAACTTCTGTTAGTTATTGCCTCCATGTTCAGGAAAGTACAAAGGAAGCCGAGGTGGTCACAGTTGCAGAAAGATCAGGGAAGGGAGGTTTGCAAGTTTATGAATTTGAATACAAGGTTGATAGTAGTAGGGGAGGGCTGAAGAGGATCTTTTCTGCAGCATTTGTGGCCTCAAAGAAGATCTATTTTCTAAATATTGTTCACTCTGATAATCCAGAGAGCCCTCTTGATCAACATAAAAGAATGATGTTAGAGCGAGTTCTTCATTCCTTTGATTCAACTAGCTAAACTCTTATTAATTTTTGATTCTTTAGTTATTGCTACTGACTTATGTTCAAATGCTACTCTTGAAAGTCATCATAAACAAGCTAACTAAAAGATTAAAGTGCAGGTTGAACTATTTGAATCTGTAGTTGCACATGACTTCAACACAAAATTTGAGATGTACTATGCATACACAAATAAATGTTTCATGCATGTATACAACATGAATTAGAATATAATATGAATTCATCCAATTGTGGTTAAAAAAGTCACAAATTTCTATATGGGGCTTTCGCAAGGCACCAGCTTGTAAGATTTGGCTTATCTTAAGTGAACAGAGAGGAAAGTAAGAGAATCAAATGTTCTTATATCAACAGATTCATGATTCGTTATGACATACTTATAAATTATAATATAAGTATTGATTTATTTAATTATGAAACATCTTTAGTCCAAAAACACACCATGTATTTATGTCAGAACAGAAGAGATAGGTCAGCATCAAGGAACTAAGAAAAAGATGCAGCAGAGCGCACATCAATGTTTTCACATAAAACCAAATCAGGCAGATGAATGCACAACATAAATGGCGATCATAGTCGAAACTTTAGTGTAGCCAATGCCAAACAGGAAAAATAGTTGCCTAGGAAGGATAATCTTGTAACCTAGTATATTCTCAATCAGTTATCAGAACATCCAAAATGCAACAGAACAAACAGGTCCATTCAGCTGCACTACATTTTCAAGAAGACAATTTTCAAGATAAATCTGATAGAAACCGGTACTAAAATACAATTTAATTGTAGAAACTGACGTTTATTGATGACAGAAACGTTTGCAACAAAAAGAATTACACACACTGTGACCTATAATGATGGAGAAATAGTCAACCGTGGTTCATTAATGAAATCACAACATGGCCAGGCACGTCCCTTTGAAACTAAGAAAGAAATTAATTAAAAAGCATGAGAACATGATGAATAATTAGATGGCGTGCATATTATTCTTTGATACAAAATATTTAAATTACAAAAGTCACGGCCCATAATAGTTGGTCAGATAGAACAACCAATCTAATATACTAAAACTATGAATTTGGAGCAAAGCTAAATGACAATTAAAAATGTGTCAAAGTGAATGAGAGTATAGTTTTCTTCCTGACATGTCAAAAATATCCTCACTTATACCGCAGTTTTATTAAATTCCGTCTTCATCTTATTATGTGTCCACATTCAACTGAATTTGTCAGCCAAGAAAAGTCAAGCACAAAATTAAAATACACTTGAAAATAGATGCAAGCAATCCATCACTCTAAAATCATATAGTAATGCATATTATATGATATAGTAATTGACAAATTAAGCGACAAAATGTGTTGGTTGTTTTGAAAGATTATTATTTTTTTTAATGTGTTCTTATTGTTAAAGGTTTTACGTTGAAGCATTCAAGCTGCAAGTGAAACCAAACCAGAAAAGGAGCAAGTATGAAATCAGTTTTTCTTTCATTGTTTGATAGAAAATAGTGAGTGACGCATTCATGTGTGGAAAAATAGTTCTGAGAAAATACTGCCTCAGATAACTATTCAAATATTGCAACTTGTTTGAAAGCAGTACTAACTGCCAACTTTGAATCTTTCAACTGAAACATATATTGGGGTTAGTCACATCTTTCTTCTTCTTGTATGAATTATGAGATTTCTGAATTCTGCTGTTATAATTAGTTAACTTTTTTTCTTTCTTTTTTTTGTTTTAAGATTGCGTGAGAACTTCTCAAGAGAATCCTTGTAATTACATGGGGACTGAAACCAGTTATGCTCCGGAAGTGACAGAAAACATAGCTATGGATTCAGCAGAGAAGAGACTCAATGAGCTTGGTTACAAGCAAGAACTAAGAAGAGAAATGGTTTTTGTTCTTTTGCCATCTTGATCTAAATTTTCTCAAAAATAAAGTAACATTTTTTCTTGTACTAAATCTGTTAATTTTTTCTATTTATTGTGCAGACTATGTTCAAAACTCTTGCGATAGCATTTTCAACAATGACGCTTTTCACTGGAATCACACCTCTGTATGGTTCTAGCCTTCTATATGCAGGCCCTGCAAGTCTTGTTTGGGGATGGATAGTTGTTTGTTTCTTCACTTGGTTTGTTGGGATTGCAATGGCTGAAATATGTTCATCTTTTCCGGTTTGTCTCTTCTCATTAAGTTTATGTATGTAATTTATTTTATAATTTATATAGAGGTAGTACTTTTGTTCGGTTCCTGAGAATGGAACCCTGATAATGCGAAGTTTGATCATGAGGTAAATGATTGTTCTAGTCAGGATTCGAACTCAAATAGTAGTAGTACTTTATGGCTTAAATATTAATCTATATAAACTTAAATCTACTTAATCTTCCAAATATTTACTGTCTACACTCTACATATCAAGCTATTCACAAATTTCAATTTTGAAATCTGAACAAACAAAACATGTCTTATTATCCTTTTCAATTATAAAATAAAGAGTCAAGAATAGCTTTTCATTTAGGGAAACTTCTACATCGTAAAAATACTTTGTTCCTGCTGCACATGAATCAGTGAAAGTTTAAAAAACTAATTTCCACTTTTGATTCAACCTAACAGACAACCGGTTCTCTGTACTTTTGGGCTGCACATTTAGCTGGTCCGAAATGGGGACCATTTTCTTCATGGTGTTGTGCTTGGCTTGAGACTGTAGGTCTTATTGCTGGAATTGGTACTCAGGTAAGTGGACTTTGGTTAAACTTCGTGTATGTTTGGATTGGTGGTGGGTTTGATAAAAATCACGGTGGCACTGTGATTTTATATATTGAAGTTATGAAATTTAGTTTTTGCAAAATCCTGGTGGTTCATCGTGATTCTGTCAATCCAAACATCTACTCAGTGTTTTCATAGAATGTGTGTGCATTACAAGTAACTCATGATTTTTCATGGTTGGGAAGGCATATGCAGGATCACAAACATTGCAGAGTATAATCCTACTCTCAACAGGCACAAATAAAGGTGGAGGGTACTTTGCTCCAAAATGGCTATTCTTATGTATGTACATTGGCCTCACTGTTATATGGGCAGCATTGAACACATTTGCATTAGAAGTTATTGCCTTCATCGATATAATTTCAATATGGTGGCAGGTACTTTTATTTCCATGTATATCCATAACTGCCATAAGATTGCTCCATATTCTTTATTCACTTAAATACCATACGGTCACCACCGTCACTCAATCAGAACTGTTGAACCAAGACCAGATGACTTATATTATGAGTTGTTTATAAAATTTTGCTTATCGAACTTAAAGTATGAATTGTCCGATCTTTATCTAATTGCTCCCACTTGCTGATAACAGTGAATGTGTGGTATCGTGACTGCAGGCAAACATTTCATTGTTCTTTCTACCAAAAAATATTCTAAGATGTACTTCAAAATTTGCTCAAGTTTTTTTAGCTTTTATTAGGAAGTAACACACTCAATTTTCTGTGTCAGGTTATTGGTGGAGCAGTGATAGTGATACTGTTACCTCTGGTGGCACTAACTAAACAATCAGCTTCATATGTATTCACAAACTTTGAATTAGCATCTGATACAACAGGAGTATCAAGCAAACCATATGCAGTGATTCTATCATTTCTTGTGAGCCAGTATTCCCTCTATGGATATGATGCTGCAGCACATTTAACTGAAGAAACTAAAGGTGCAGACAAGAATGGACCCATAGCAATACTTGGTAGTATCGGCATCATTTCGGTATTTGGATGGGCTTACATCTTGGCACTTACATTCAGCATTCAGGTAATCATGTCTGAGATGTATTAGCAATAAATAAATATCTTGAAGATATAGTCAAGGAATGAACACTTAGTCCCATATGGGATGAGACATGACCTGAAAATAAGTTTTGAAGTATGAGACATGCTCACCATACAAGATCATTGAGCCACCTACCATTGAGTCACTGGCCATTAGGCCAACCAAAATCCTAAGATTGTATCAAAGCCTTGTTGTTTTTTTAGGAAAATTAGAACTCAGTGCATTTCTTTGATAAGTAAACAGTGAAAACTCCTAACATAGTTGATTTTTTTTTACTTAAACTAAACAATTTGTGGCAGACGGGTGACAATTAACACCATTTTTCAACTCCGATTCAGGATTTTGGTTACCTTTATGATCCAAACAATGAGACAGCTGGAGCATTTGTGCCAGCACAAATACTCTATGATGCATTCCATGGAAGATATCACAATTCTGCTGGAGCAATAGTTCTCCTATTTATCATTTGGGGTTCATTCTTCTTTGGTGGACTTTCAATCACTACAAGTGCCGCCAGAGTGGTAAGTACTAAACATGCTTGGGTTGATTTGTTCGAGCTTATCTACTGACATAAATAGCTGCGAAACTATTTCTGAGAATTTATGACATCATAACCATAAGCTATTTTCAGCTTATTTCTATAAGCTCTCCAGGATAGCTTAAAACAGTTTGACTTTATTTTATCTTTTGTTATAAAAATAGCTTATACATTAGCACTTATATGATAATCACTTATGGTATTGTATGCGGCGAAAAATTCCTCCTAACCAGTGTAGTGTATCTCAAATGAAACAATTTTCAGGTTTATGCCCTGTCAAGGGACAAGGGAGTTCCTTTTTCATTCTTATGGAGGAAACTGCATCCAAAGCACAAGGTTCCTACAAATGCTGTATGGCTTTGTGCAGCAATCTGCATTCTTCTTGGTCTACCAATTTTGAAGGTCAATGTAGTTTTCACTGCAATAACTTCAATAGCCACCATTGGATGGGTTGGTGGTTATGCAGTTCCAATCTTTGCAAGAATGGTGATGCCTGAGAAGAACTTCAAGCCTGGACCTTTTTATTTGGGCAAGGCAAGCAGACCAATTTGCTTGATAGCATTTATATGGATTTGTTACACATGTTCTGTATTCCTTTTGCCAACTCTTTATCCTATTACTTGGGATACTTTCAATTATGCACCTGTTGCTTTAGGGGTTGGTTTGGGTCTAATAATGCTTTGGTGGGTATTAGATGCAAGAAAATGGTTTAAGGGGCCAGTTAGGAACATTGATGCTCAAAATGGCAAAGTATAATTCTTGTAAAGTTTGAGGAATAATTGATGGAATATTCTTTATCTCATGCTTGTTGCTTTTGACTTGTACATTCTATGGTCAACAATATTGTTTAAATTTTCATGTCAATATTCAGTCTTATAGTTCGAAGAGGTTAGTAAGAAAAATAATTCACTTGCTTTTGTTATACTTCTTATACTTTCTTAATTAAAATATAGATGCCGCCGATTTTAGTTCATACATACTATGCAGCACAAGCACTTCAAATTGAAGGTGTGTCCGATAATTGACAAGCATACTAGTGTCACTCTCACTTGTAACACTCCTCAACCAATCCTTTGCTTCCTGCACCTTAGCCCAAAAACATGCAAAAGTGCTCCTCAAATTATGTTCTTCTGATGTGGCCATACCGATGCTATCTTTCCACCACATATCAAAAATCTCATATCTCCTCTCTCTACCATGTTGTATGTAACGGCCCTGGATTTTTTGCATCCCCTTCCCATAATATTCAGCAATATCTAATGGCTCGACAAGGAGTTTATGGAAATGTGAAGCATTGATCCATTTACCTCTAATTACAAAGTCATTAGGTAGCTCATTTCTCTCCAACGTGTTAATTACATTGTTCCAAAACATCAAAAACTAAGCTACTTGACAAGAAACTAGCCACTAGAACCCTTTTAAGTTGTAATGTTTATTATATTAGTTTCTTGTGATATATTTGCATATAGAAAAATATATTTAAACCTACTTCTAATTAAGATATCAACAAGTAACAATGAAGGATGTCATGTTTGGTTTCTCTAATACCGAAATATGAAGTATCTAATGTTTTAGGATCTTGATAAGGTTAGCAATATATAGTGGATATCAATATGATACGGTTTTCTCTGTAGTGTTTGATATGCTCTTCTATCATATTTGGTTTTGTTGTCCATATGGGATGCTGACTGATTTATTTATTGAATAAAAGGGGCCTAAGCCTCAAAGAGAAAACTAAAAGCCTCTAGAAAAATTGATTCCAGATACATCAGCCAACAACACATTATTAAACTTTATGTGTAGTTTTTTTTTTTTTTGAGAGGACTGATTTGTGTAGTTGTATATCACATGTGTGCCATTAATCTTTCAATAATTCAATGTCAAAACACAAAACCATCAATCAAGACCACGTTCAAAATCAATATGCAACTTCAAGAGTTTCTAGTACTTTTTTTTTGTGGTGTAGAGTTTCTAGTACTTAGATAGTTGATAAATTTTTTTAAGGGTGTTGCTAATTTGTATCTCATGAGTATATTTCCAAAAATTGGAAAATATAAATTTTGTAAAAAAAAAAAAATCATTTTTTAAACTTTTAATAAATTGAATGATTGACTTTTAAGTTAGCATTAGCCTAAATTTAATGAAAAATGATAGGTGTACAAACTCTAAGTTGTACACACTTCGTACCACTACTATGTGACAGGGGCTGTTTAGTAATTCCACTTCACCATCACTCTTTCTTATTTGTTTAAGAGTTCACATCACACAAAAAAGAAGATCATGTGTCAAACACTTGTGTGGAGGTCAAAAGGATGGTATAAATAAATGGTGTAAATGTATAAGTGCTCAAATTTTTAATTTGTGAAGCACATGGTCAAATCCACAGCATGCCCAGGTCCCCGGCTGTGTATTGCAACAATAATTTGACACGTACACAGACTTATGGGGCAATGTAATGTATGGGACACATTTGGACATTTAGGGGTCAAAAGTCAAAACTTGGACAATTATGTATGTTATTTCAAAAACATTTTTTGTCACGTAGTATTTGATTCGAATGTAACCCCTAAATATTCATCGTTCGTGTCAAGCATTTATTCACATGCATTTGAGCTGTATTTTCTATTCATTGATGTATCCCTTGATAACTTTTGTAGTGGGGTTTTGAGTAAAAAAAAAAACTTTTGTGGTGAGGTTTGTCATGTTTCATAATGTCTCTGAAATTTCACGGTAGCCAACTTTTCTTTTGTTCCTAAGTAATTAAGGAATGGTAGATAAGTTTATTACTATCTAATTATTGTTTTTGACAAGCGTGGTTGGAAGCACTTAATTTTCATAGACGTTCAGAGCAGGCTAGCACCGATTGAAGAAGGCAAGACTTGATTTTAGGTGTTTGAGCAGATATAAATAAGGGATAATCATATGATGAAAGTTATAGGATTTAAATGTATAGTTATTATCCAAATTCACGTACCGATACAATACAATGATACTAGTACAATGTTAGAAGCATCTAGTAATTAAAAAGAGCAAGGACAAGGCATAAGCCATGCCAGGCCACAAGAAAAAACATACAGACAGTGGCAATAAACACAAAAAGCAAGACTTCCAAAACCACACCAACACCTCCACATGCAGCATGAATAGTTGAAACTTTGCAACTCCAATTATGACAATCTTCGGGCCCCCAAAGTACAACTTAATGACCTTAAGACAAATTGATCCAATCTAATCGGCAATCATTCAATAAAAATAAGAGAAAATAAATAACTCTGTCCCTGATTATAAGATCTTTTTGAAAAATAATTTGTCCATTTTTATAAGACTTTTTTGGTATTTTCAAGTATATTAATTATTTCTTTACCAACATACCTTTATTTATTTTGCATCTTTTTCTTCAATCAACATTAAATATTACGTTGAAAACATAAATTAACTCTCTCTCTTGAGGATAAAATTGTAAAAACAATAGTAATTATATACACAAATTTAATACTACAACCAACTTTCTTAATCTCTGTAATTTTGACAAAATGCTCTTATATTTAGGAACGGATGTAGTATATTTATAGTAACTCAAAACTCAATTCATATTTCTTTGTGTCAAACCAACACTCATCATGTCAGCGTCAAGTAAGAATAAAAAGAAGGAGACGTAACTTTTAACTTCTTAAAAAAAAGTTATACTTTAAGATTTAATATGAACTTTTAAATAGTCTAACTTTCCATAAAATGTCAAAAATACTTTACGGTTTATGATTATTAAATACAAAGTAAAAATGTAATAGAATAATAATATTAACAAAAGTTATTTATTTATTTATTTTGACAAAAGTTATTTATATTTACTTATGTAAGCCATAAAATACAATTTTCCATGAGAAGGAAAATAACATAGCTTTTTTAACTAGCTAAAGTAACTTCAAAAAAACCTTGATAATGTCTATTTAAAAACTATGGTTAAATATGTTTTTAGTTCCTCTAAAATTAGAAACTTTTAAGTACAATCCTTGCTTATTTTTAATAGCTTTATAAGTCCGTATAAAAAGATTTACATGTAATTTCAGTCCCTAGCAAAAAAAAACTCGTTTAATTGTCATTAAACTCTTAAATTTTTAACGATTTTTTAGGCAAATTTAGAATATCACGAAAGGTTCATTTGCTAAAATTTATAATATTTTAATGTGAAATGAATTAAATATTTTTTTTTCAAACGACGAAAGTTCAAGATAAAAGTAACGAAAATCTGGACGTAGAAATCAAATTTTAAGATAATTTTTTATGGAGGAACTTTTAGTAATGTTCTTAACACGTCTGCCAAAAGTTGTTCAAAAACTCAAGAGTGTGTTTGGACGAGGTAATTAGGAAACTTTGAAAATTTTGGAATTTTAGGCAATTTAAGGCAATTCAAATGATTCAACTAAATTGCCTTCATTTCTAAATATTTTTGTTTGGATGGAGAAATAAAAAATTTCACTGTCGTCATTTTTGGACAACTTTTATAAATTTTAATTTTTTTTTGGGCAAAATTTGGAAATTGAAATTAGGGGTCAATTTTAAATTTCAGAAAAAATAGGGGTAAATTTGTAATTTTACAAAAAAAATAGGGCTCAATTTGCAACTTTTTGGAATTTTATTGGGATCAATTTGAAAATTTTGTAAACTATGAGGATCAAAATGCAAAATTTGAAACATTATAAGAACTGCAGAATTTGAAATTTTTAGCTTTTAGGTGTCATTTGAAATTATCTAAATTTAACTTGAACAAAATACTTCATAAATTTTCATTATTTTAAACATTCTCCAAATTATCATCCAAACAATGTAATTCGTTCAAAAGTATTTGAATTCCATCAAAACATTACATTACCTCAACATTCATCCATCCAAGCACACTATAAGCGTTTAAGCATAATTAGACAAATTTGAATTTAGTAGGGAGTAAAATTGAATGCAGAATTTTTTTCTAAGGACTAAGAAAACTATTAAAATTAAGTAAAGACTAAACTTATACAGTCCCAATTTTATAGGAACCAAAACCATATTTAACCCTAAAAACTATGACTTAGTATGTAGACTAGACCGTAGATCATAGCTCGTGGAATGGGTCAAGGAGTACTTAAATTGTGTTTCACATCATGTCAAACTGTGCCCCGATTTTCCTATTTGTACAAAGTATAGCTGAACGTTATTTAAAATCGTGCCCCGATTTCTACAAATCATGACCCGATTTCTGTCGAACCAAAATTTCAATTTATGAACCAAAACTGTGTCACGATTTTGCTGAAACACAAACATAAAATTTTGAGTCAACGCAACAGTTAGGAAGTGCATCTCTCTTCCGTGGTTGGTTTCTTTGAATCATACTTTAAGACAAAGACAACGATTGTGTTGATTGGTTGACTAATTTTGGTATAAAGGATGTTGACATTACGAAGTTGTGGAATTTTCTTCCCATTTATCTCTATTCTCATTTTCTATTCTTGCCAAACAAGACAAGTCTCCAACTTCTCTCCTATTTTTCTCTTCTCTATCTCTCTCCTTTATTTCTCCGAACCAATCAGACAAAGGCCAAGACAATCTAATTTGCAAATCTCCTCTATTTCTCACAAACCAAACAAACAAAGGCTAAGAGATTTTCAAATTTACAAAAGGGTGTGCTAACTTGTGTTCTTAGAACACATGTCGAAGATTTCATAAATTTATATTACAAAATATTAATTTTCAATTTTCAGAAGAATAAATTAGCACAATTTTCTAAACAAAATTTCTTTAACATGTCCTCTAAAACACAAGTTAAAATTTTCCTTCTAAAAAATAACATTTGAATTGTTATATCTGTCGAAAGGACAATAATTGAACTGTGATAGTAAATAACAGACAACCAATTATACTGTTATGTAAGAACAGAAAAGTGGACAATTTCCGTAGTGAAAAGGAAAGATTATAACTGTGGTGGTGAGAAATTGGTTAGAAGAGATGAAGAAGAAGGAAAAAAAAAATGGTTGGTGATGATGTTTGGCATGGGTCCCCCCACGCATTGAATGCACATTGTTTCTGCATTATTATCTCTTTTTCTCATTGGAGAAAATCTCTTTCTTGTCTAGTCTCTTCCCAAACCTATGATCAATTCAGCATTCTCTTCCTTCCACCTGTCAACATCTAAATCTATCTTTCCCAAACTCTTCTTGTCGTTTCTCCCATTACTGTTCTCTCTGTATCTCTCTGACATCATAATTCATTCATATAATTCACTATCTCAAGTCTCAACTCTCAACAACATCACCAACTGATTGTATAGATAGAGAGAGACATACTGTTTTTGAAGTGTGAAACTGTTCACTGTGAAGAACAATCATGCAGGAGGTTGAAGCCACCACTGCTTCTCCACCTCCACCCCGCCGTGTTCTTCTTATATCTGCTGGTGGTAGCCATTCTGTTGCTCTTATCTGTAAGCTCAATACCATAAAAAGCTTAACTTTTTTTGTTTTATTTTATATTACTAACATGCCCTTTTGATTTTTTTTGCTTGATTCTGAAAATCTGCCATTTGGGTTGTGAAAAGTTTGAATTTTTAATGGAATGGTGCCCTTTTGATTTATTTGCTGTGATTCTGAAAATCTGCTATCTGGGTTGTGAAAAGTTTGAATTTTTAGTGGAATGGATAGGTTTTTGATAGTTTTTAAGTTTGTGTGGTTATGGATTGATGTTGATCTTTTTGCAGCTGGAAATGTTGTTTGCTCCTGGGGTAGAGGAGAGGATGGGCAATTAGGTCATGGTGATACTGATGATAGACTTTTGCCTACTCAACTCAGTGCATTGGATGCTCAGCAAATTGTATCTGTTGTTTGTGGAGCTGATCATACTCTTGCTTATTCAGAGTCAAAAGTAGAAGTATATAGTTGGGGATGGTATGCATCCTTTTCTTTTTGACTGCTATAACATTATATAGAATGGGTTATGGATGGTCTAAAGTAGTATTGCTGTATTAGATTTAGCTTTAAGATAGTGTTTTTGTTATACTTGCACCTTTATCTTGGATATCTGTAAAAATGTCAGTTCATTCGATCTAGATCGAGTTAGCAATTCGCCTTTATTCATACTCAAGATAAACTGAAGTTTGATTTGGGGGGCAGAAAGAGACCGGATATTATATTAGATTGTACGAAAACTCATTACGCAGATCGGGTTTCTATTCGGGTCATACTATGTTTCAAGTTGTTTTCATGAGCCATTCAATATCTGATCCATTATTGTTCACATCAAAAATAGTGTTATGAAATATATTATGATTATGACAATATTCTTAAATTTTCAAGTAGATCTTATTTTGATTTTTTCAGGGGTGACTTTGGACGGTTGGGTCATGGTAATTCTAGTGATTTGTTCATTCCTCAGCCTATTAGAGCATTACAAGGATTAAGGATAAAGCAAATTGCTTGCGGTGATAGCCACTGTTTGGCAGTTACCATGGAAGGCGAGGTTCAGAGGTTTGTAGTTCTTGACCGAATTTTTATCTGTCTCTGTTCTTACTTTTTCTTATCAATTACTACAATTCCTGCATCAGTTAATTTTTTTTTTCTTTTTTCTTTCATTGAGTGCATATATAAAAACTGACAGTGCAAGCTTATAGGGCCATTTTCTACTGCAAGCTATAGGCCCCATTTTAATTTCCTTTTCTTGTCTATTTACTGAAAGAAGGGTTTAAGAGAATTTGATACTGATACTGAAAAAAGTTGCTCTGAATCAACCTACTTGATTTTTGTGACAGACTCTTGTTATATTCTCATTACTTATATAACTGATACTCCCTTTATGAATTAGATTTGTTTCCTTGCACACGATACATGCATCTAAGAAATAATTCAATATTCCATTTTTAAAGGTATCAATGCATATTGAAGTCCTTGTTTTATTCTGTGAGGATAAATCAGTCTTCCGTCGGTTGTTTGGAAGTACTAGCCACAAGTCATCTGCATCATGAAATCAGTTGGTTCATTCTCATTTTGTCTGACCTTTGTATTTTTTTTCTCCTTTTATCTCTGCTCATTGAAGTTGGGGGCGGAATCAAAATGGTCAACTTGGACTTGGCACCACAGAGGACTCCCTTGTGCCACTAAAGATTCAAACATTCCAGGTACTCTTTCGGAGATATTCATCAAGGTTACCAATAATAAATAAAAATTAATGAGCTAGTATTCAATAATCAATCAATACACAATGGCAAGTTACTTTCAAAGCAAGTTTAAAACGGATATATTAACTCTCTGTCTTTGATGAGATCGTGGATGGATGGAAAAGGGAAGCCGACAGGAGTGAGACAAAATACCTAGAACATTTAGATTAGCTAGATGGAATAAGACAATCAAAACTTTTAGATGGTTAGACAGATGAAAGTTGCAGGAGCAGGGCATAGCTCAAATAGGGGGAAAAAGCAGAAGAGAGGAGAGCCACTGATTCAGATAAGAGAGCCAGGGCATAGCTTAAATAGGGGCAAAGTTCATCTCTTCTCTATTTGTTCTTTACCTTGGCCTAGATCCAGTTAAAAATGATAAGAGCCAGGGCATAGCTACTGACTATCTATGGGTGTAAACTACAGTTTTTGTACTCATTGCAATGTTTTTCACATCAGTCCTTACACTAAACAAATAGAAATAAACATCCTCAATCTATTTTCTATTGGTCACATAAGTCCTTTGTGGAGGAGTAGCATGATGGGCAAACCTAGTCCACTAGCTATTTAAACATGTGCTAGATCCTCAAAGAAACCTCGCACAAAACAATACTAACCGTCATAATGTGTGTTTTTCCATTTTGAGGTTTGCAACTCCCACTCCCCCTGCTTTATCTTGCTCTTTTTCTATTGGCTAAGACTCTTGGAACTGAATGGCAGAGAACTTGACCAACTGATCTCTCAGTCTTCAGGAAGCATTTGTAAATCTTAACAACTTTATATTACGGTTTACAGAAGTGTTCTCCATTTAAACACACAAAAGAAAGAAGCTGGCTAAGAGCCAAAAAAGAAACTGATATTGCAATCTTGTCATGAACATTTTTTATTTATGCATTGAACATCAAAATATAATGCATCAAATGATCAAACTAATTATACCACTGTCTACTGGGCTCATGTAAATTTTGATGTTGTAGGGAATACCTATCAAAATGGTTGCTGCTGGTGCTGAACATAGTGTGGCCATCACTGAAAATGGAGAGTTGTATGGATGGGGTTGGGGACGATACGGAAACTTGGGATTGGGAGATAGAAATGATCGATGTATTCCAGAGAAAGTTTCTGTTGATGTATGTCCTCAGACTAGTATCATCTTGCCTTTTCTGATTAGAATATGATACATTGATTGGAATTTGGAAAAATTGCAATATAATGTTTGATTTTTGACAAAAGTTTGACTTGCTGTTTACTTTAATATTAGAATCAGCATTCGAGAAATTCACTTGTCATAGAAAATGTTAAGATTAATGAACAATTTTGTACATGCATACTAATAGATGGAAAATATTTAGTTTACCCCTTATTGCCTAAGTCTTGCTTGTTAAAAGTTGCAGTGTGACAAGATGGTCTTGGTTGCTTGTGGATGGCGGCATACAATATCTGTTTCATCGTCTGGTGAACTATACACATATGGATGGAGCAAATATGGCCAACTGGGACATGGAGATTGTGAGGATCATCTTGTGCCTCACAAACTTCAAGCCTTTAGTGATAAGTTAATTTGTCAGGTAGTCCTTTAATTTTAAGCAGTTGGTGCCCGGGTGGCAATTTATCATATTTTTAGGTTGCATTGGGGTTTCCCTTCGCCCTGGTTGTTCAGTTGGTCTTATCTTCCACCGTATATGTGCCAGTGCCACACTGTTTTGTTTTTAATCCACCTTTTTATTGCATATGGTTTTGGCTGGTTGTAAAAGACTAGCAAAAATTGTTCCCACAATTTTTTTTTCCTATCTTAGAACTTGCAAACTGGGTGCAATGTATTTGGTGTTAGATAAAGTGGTTAGTTATAGTTGTGTTTATTCTGTTGCTGAATTTTACTTATATTCTTTCAGGTATCAGGTGGTTGGAGGCATACCATGGCACTCACAACCGGTGGACAGCTTTATGGATGGGGCTGGAATAAGGTTGACAGTATTTTTATTTTTTATGTTCCTCATATAATGTGAAAGTTTGTGTTGTAACTAGAAATATTTGTTGATTTACAAACACAACAAAGGGTTACATTCGGTGACTGAATAAAGAATGCACATTATGTATGCAGAGAACTAAAATATATGCTGCTTTAATTAGAAAGATGGCGTGAGATTTTATTCTATATATAAAAACAATCACGCGCTTCGAAAATTGTCTCATCACCTATTTCTCCTTTGATTTTAGTTTGGACAAGTTGGAGTTGGTGACAATGTTGATCGCTGCTCTCCTGTGCAAGTGAAATTTCCCCATGATCAGGTACCTGAAAGTTGAAAGTCCGTTACTCTTCGTCTCATTATTTATTCCGTTTCAAAATTTGTTAAAATCTCTCTAAAAGTCGATTTTTTATTGTTTAAATTATCGCCAACTCTTTAATTTTTATTTCTGCATGCTTTTGTTTGGTTTGACAGAAAGTAGCTCAAATCTCATGTGGTTGGAGACACACAATTGCTGTTACCGAAAAAGACAATGTATATTCTTGGGGAAGAGGCACAAATGGGCAACTTGGAATTGGGGACACCATTGACTGGTAATTGCTTCTAAACCTAGTAATATTATTGGGAATATTAGGTAGACATTCATCTTTTACTTTATTGGTTTTTTTTTTCTTCATATTTTTTATGAACTCACTTAGGAGACATTCTTTTATTTTGGTTGTAAAAATACATTTCAAAGGTGAAACAGTTAATTTGTTCGTGGCACTACCTTTATTTTGTGGCAACTATGACTATGTTAATTTAACTAGAAACATAGCCTTAAACTCAAGTATTGGGTGCATTTCGTTAATATCTTTAGTTAATAGAGTCGTTTTTTGGATTTGTAGGAATTATCCAAAGATTATTGAGGCTTTGAGTGTTGATGGATCTTGTGGGCAGCGCATAGAATCTTCAAACACAGATCAATTATCAGGTGCTTTATTCTGCTCATCAATGATGTTTTCCTTTGTATTATATTTTTTGCCGTGACCTGATATTAGTACCATTTCATAGTACAATTTAGATTTCTATCTTTCAATTTTTTGTTTATTTTGTTTATACACTTTGCACTATGCTAACTGTTGTATTTTTCCCCTAAATAGGAAAAACCTTGGCCTCCTTAGCCGAGAGATATGCAGTTGTACCAGATGAAGCTGTAAGTGTCTCGTTTTAGCATACAGTACTTCTAAACTTAAGACTGAAGGGTGACTAAAGTATGTTAGTAGGAACAATTTTGCTCATAGTTTAAGAAACCTAGAAAGAAAAAGATAACATCAACTTGTGGGGACTATCTGTATTATGAGAACTTTAGGAGTATACAACAAGGTCATTTGACTTGGACCATGTTTTGATTGACAACTTATTTTGCAGCTTGTAGTATAAGTGCTTATGAATAAGCTATTTCTACAACTCAAGATAAAATAAAATAAAAATATTTTTTATATAATCTATAAGTTGTTTTCATAAGATAGCTCAGAGAGCTTATGAAAACAAGCTGAAAACAGATTATAAATGTCACGAACAGTTTTCATAAGTTCTCTCAAACAGTGTCACAAGTGCTTATGCTTGTAGATAAGCTCAAACAAGTCAATAAAAACATGCCTTGGTATGAGAGACACACATTTCATGCTAATATTATAAACTTGTATGATTTGGCAGGCGCCGGTGGCTAACTCAGGCAGTTTAGATAGGCTGGACCTTAGTGTCCCAGAAAGCGATGTCAAACGGATCCGAGTTTGATATTACTACAAAATCTCCATTTGACATGAATGATGCATCCAATCAATGTCTCTGCCTCATCAGTCCCGTGGGGATGAGCTTCCACTTTTATCATTTTGGCTATTAACATAATTATTGTAAAGTAAAAGATATCCCACATTATGAGAAATATTGCATGTGGTGTCACTCTTCTATATATATTATATTATTAAGCAGCAAAAAATACATTTACGACATCGTAGTGTTAATTTTTTATTTCAAGCTGTATTATGATTATGCCTTGTGTTCCAAGGAAAAGAAAGTGGAGAAAATAGGACTTAGCCAAAAAGTAGCTACCCAGAATGTATACAGATAAACCAGTTGGGAGTTGCTGGCTGTTGTTTAAGTGGCAATGCTTGAATAGTTAAGTATTGGCAAGATCTTGGAGTTATGATAGATCATTGAATCAGCTGATCGTATGGACTTAGCGTCTTCTTTGATTTTATACGAGCTTTGTCCAAATTAGTCTTTTTTTGTTAGATGATCATGTTTTAGTCTCAACTCCTCTTATGATGAAGTTGTAATTTCTCTTTTCCGGGCATCTTCTGTTGTATCCATTAAGTTATGCAAGTTCATTATTGTTTTCTCTAATAATGATGCCCAACTCATTCATAATTTGTGCGTTGTGTCAAAGGAAAACCAACAAAACCTATCTTCCGTCCCTTTCTATATTGACAAAATTGTAAGAACCAACAACTTAGCATGTAGTGCCTTCGAGGCTTCAACTGCAGAACCTCTCCCTAGGTTGGTAGTTGTGCTAGTAGTGCATAAAATGGCAATGTCTCTATAAAGCATCAAGAGAACCTTAACTCTGAAATTAGGGAGAAGCTCAGTCGTCCATGATTGTTGATAGATTTCTAGAAGCATTCATCCTACACTAGCACACAAATGAAGATGAAATCATGATTCTCTTTAAAGCAACAAGAACCTTAATTTTAAAATTAGGGAGAAGTCGATATTTTTAATTTGAGAGAATTATATACGATGATAATCCACATGTGATGAAGTGGTAAAAATAAAATTTAAGGACCATAACTTATTTTCAAATTTTAATAGCACTGAAAATAAAATTTGAGATATTTTTATAACAACTTATTTAACCTTTAAATGTGATAAAGAAAAGTATAAGATCTTTTGGACAGTAATTAAATAAAGAAAATGCTAAAGAGCATCCATACAAGGTTTTGTTAAGAAAATTAACATATGAATATTGTATTGAAAAATAATGAAAAATACTTTATTTAACTTTTAAAAAATAAAAAGTTTCAATTTTTTAATTTGTGCTCCAAACTCACTACCTATTAAATAAATAATTTTCCCTAAAAAAAAATACCCATTAAATAATATCGGGGAATTAGTCACTTTAGTCTCTGAATGGGAAACGAGTGGTCACTTTAGTCCCTGAGTGCAGAGAAATTGCAAAACAGTTCCTGAATGTAGTCTCTGTTTGTCAATTTTATGGACTAAAGTGACTAATGGAGTCTACATTTAAGGACTATTTTGTAATTTATCTAAATTTAGAGACCAAAGTGATCCATTATTTTCTTACAAATGACTGTAATAATATCATATACCACCCCCAAAACAAATGCCGTTAATATAGGTAATTGTTTATTTCTTACAAAAACGGCAGCAAAGCAATATAGAATTAAAACACAAAAATGAAATGAAATTCCCTTGAATGGTAAAATGCAGAGATTGAGGAAGCTTTGATCAATCAATCAATCAGGCTAAGAAATTGAAGGAAACATACTTGTGAGTTGTGAATAAAAACCGAATCACCATTGCCTAATCAACCCACTACTTTAGAAGAAATAAAAGAGAGTAAGCAACAAAAAAAAAAAACGCGAAAGAAGTGAAATTGAATAAAACTATTCCCTCCTTCTCTTCCTATAACTGCTGATCCACCGACCACCGTACACGGAGGAAACCACCGTTCACCAGATCTCACAATGAACGATTTCGATCGTTTATTAGCTACTGAATTCGGTTTGAAACCTCAAGGCAAATCTGCACCAATGTCATCATCATCCAAAGGATCTTCCAATTTCACCAAAACTTCCTCTCTCAACTTCGATTCACATTCCCGATCCTTTCACTCTTCCAATCATGATTCCGATCTCTTCAATTCCAATCCCATCTCTCGTAGCACCTCCGGTTTCGCTTCCATGTCCGTCAACTCGCCTGTTTATGATAAACCTCTTTACGACGACGATGATGGAAGTGCCGCTGCGTTTGATGATCTTCTCGGTGGATTCGGTCATTCAAAGAAAACAGTGAAGAATGAGAGAGGTGTCGGTGATTTTGATGATTTGATCAATGGATTTGGGAATAGCAAGTCCTCCCGTCAAAGGTGTGGTTACTGACCGTAACTTTTTAACTAAGCTTGTTTGTAATGTACTTTACATGCATGATCAAATGCATTTTAGTTTAAAGTATAGTTTATTTATTGATTTTTTTTTTTGCTTGCATTTGAAGCAACGATAGCGTATGATCTAGTGAAGGCTATGTAGTGAGACTGAAACCTGAGGTTGAGGTTTATCGATATGTGTGAAAATTTATGAAACACCATACTCACACATCGACACTTGTAAGAATTGAAAAGCTGAACTAATTGAATGTAATCATATTTGTTGGTGTCATGCCGGTGTTTGACAATGACACGTGTTAGACACCAGACATGCCTTCTATAAGTGTCGGTGTTACATAGGTGAAAACCTATTCGTGTGTTAAAATAACATGTCAAACTGTGAGATTATAACTATGTAATGAGTGTGAGATGCTGGGATTAACTGAAAAATAGACCAAGGTCATGCCTCATTCACCTATTTACTAAAATAAAAATGAATGTTCTGATGAAGGGTTTAAAAGCTTTTGGTGAAATATTTGTTAGAGATTGGCTCCATTGGAGAATCAATGCATTTTAGAATAATAACGGCCCGATAATTGTGTTTAAACTTATGTGGTGGAGACACATCATTGGCTATAGTCTTCCTCAAATTTTAAATTGTCATTTATCTACCGATGCCATGCATTCACTATCTTTTAAGAGGCTTTCATATAGGATTAAGTCGTCCATAATCTCTTATCCTTGAATATAGAAGTTCACAAGTTCACCTGCACTATATAATAAAACATATTACGACTTGCAGAATATTATCTATTTGCTGGTTATCCTTGCAGTTAAACAAGGAATACAGGCCTGCAATGTCGTCCTTAGATTATTGTCTGAGTTTTTTCTTGTACCTTCGAAATTGATCTTAGTGTTTGGATCTCAAAAGTGGCTATAATGGTATTTGCTGAACATTAAGAGTTGGTTTGGAGGGAAAGAGGATGCTTCTTTGCTTTTTGCTTATTATGTATTTGGTTATGTTTGCGAAAAACTGTATGTTTGGCTGTGAAGATTGTGTGCTGTTTAGTAGATCTTTCATGAATATGGGATGTCTTATTCGTTTTGAATTTACCATATGTGGTTGTTTGTATCATATCATTTTTTGTGGTAATCTATGCAGTTGATATCTAAGTAAACATAACATTGTTTGAAAGGTAACAGGTAGTTATGCTTGCTGATTTTATTCATTAAAGTAGACAACTGAAATAAATCTTGGAGGAGTTTGTAAGGGGTACAGAGGCACTGATGAGCTGAGTTTCTTCAGTGATTTAATTTTTGCATTGGCATTTTTGAATGGGTTCATCATTGATGGACACCCTTTAGTCAAATAGGAACATTTTAATACAAAAAAGCATGAGTGATTCCAATGAAATCTTGTACCTACATTATAACTTCAATACCTGAAATGATTATTCTCAATGTTTTGTTTATAGCTTAAGGGTTCTTATTTCAGTAGTCGTTATTTTTGGGATGTCCGTAATGATTTTTATTTCCTGTACATTTTTATTTAAGAAGTAGATTTATCATTTTTTCTGGTAGCTTATAAAACGGACCTATGGAATTTGCTGTTCTGTAATGCTTTGTCTATTAGGAGATTTGAATTGAAGTCTTGTGGATTTGTTGTTCCTAAGCATCGCATACGTTTAACAAACATGAAGAGAATGGGAATAAGAATAATCGAAAAGGGACAATCCGATCCTTTATTTTTCACGTATTAGTTGATCTGTTGATGTATCATAATATATTATTTTAACTTATCGTTTCATCACAGGCCCACTCCTGATATTGGTTCATCATCAGAATCTACTTTCAGTGCATCTAAAACAACCTCCAATGCAACAGAAGACCCTTTTAAAATATTTGAATCAGCTACTGCTCCAACTGATTCATCCTCAGGCCACTTTTCAGACCCATTAGAAGAGATTAGTAAATTTACTAGTTCTAGAAGCACAAAAAATGATAGTTCATCAAATTCTAATGGTGCAGTATATGATGATACTGATCCTTTTGATGGACTTGGAAATTCAGTACCAGCATTTTCATCAGAGAGGACTAGCAGATATGGCACCAATTCCCCAACACTGAGGTCAAACACAAGTTCAGGTTGGACCAGAGATAAAGAATCAATTGAAAAATTGTCTGTGAAGAGTCCTGATAGACGGACACATGACAAGATTCCTGTTCAACATGATCAGGAGTTTCATCAAGCTCCATATGGCATGCCTAAATATTCATCCGGTTCTAATAAACCAGTAGCTGGCCAAATGCCTACTTCCCCTTCTTATGTTAATGATGGTTTTAGACCTGTCAGTTCTCGGGCAGATATGTCTCCAAACTATGAAGAAAAGTTGGCCTCAGATCATGACGATATATGGCTAACGGTATCAGAGATTCGTCTTTTTACACAACCAACTTCTGCTCCACCACCTTCAAGACCACCTCCTCCTCGACCAGTACATATTCCCAAGTCAGAGGAGAGAAGCAGGTCACACCATGAGCAGCAGCAAAAGGAGATGGAGGATATAGAGCAAAGAAGAATTGAGAGGGAAAGGAAGGAGAAAGAAAGAGAACAACAGAGACTTGAGAGGGAAAGAGAAAATGAAAGACAGGCTGTGGAAAGAGCTACTAGAGAAGCACGTGAAAGAGCAGCTGCTGAAGCTCGCCAAAGAGCTGAGAAGGCTGCTGTTGAGAAAGCTAATGCAGAAGCTAGAGTGCGTGCTGAAAGGGCGGCTGTTCAGAGGGCACAAGCTGAAGCCCGTGAAAGGGCTGCTGCTGAGGCAAAGAAAAGGGCTGAAAAGGCTGCTGCAGGGGAAAAGGGGAGAGAAGCACGAGAAAGAGCTGCAGCTGCAAGGACCGAAGCTGAAGCACGAGTTAAAGCAGAACGTGCTGCTGTAGAAAGGGCTGCTGCAGAGGCCCGAGAAAGAGCTGCAGCTGCTGCAAGAATGTACCAGCAAAAAAATGAAAATGATCTTGAATCGTTCTTCAGCGTGAGGGGACGGGCCAATAGCACTCCAAGGCCTCCTAGGTCTAACTCTTCTGTGAGTACCAAGTCTTGATAAACATTATTTATACTACTAAAGTGGCTAACTCTTGGCTTTGATGTTTGGTCTCTTCCCCATCATTTTCATCATTAAAGCAGGAACTTAAATTTAGTTACGGTCCCAAATTATAAGTCACTTTTTTTAAAAAAATTGTCCCAAATTATAAGTCGCTTTAGAATACCAACGAAACATTAATGTTATTTTTCCTATTATACCCTTAACTTATTTATTACTCTCTTCTTTCAATTCTTTAATTTATCTTTCCCATACCATTTATTAAGGACAATTTTGTGAAACAACTCATAATATCTCTTTCCTATAAAAAATTAATTACATTTCTTAATATGTGTGAAATGTCCAAAACGTCGTATAATATGGGACGGAGGGAGTAGTTGTTATTATATTCTTTCCACTTTTATTTTAAAAGAGTTTTAAATTAAAAAGGGATGTATAAAATTGTCAAGTTTTAAAATTATTTCATACGTTTTAAATGTTAAAAGTTTGGCTAACAAGCAACCATAGAGTCATACTTTTTGCATTTTGAAAAAAGTTCCGTATCTCTTTACTTTCAGGATTCAGTTTTTGATGCACAATTTCAGCCAGATGTAAACCAGAAACCTACAACTGTGTCTTCAAACATAAAGAGGGCACCATCATCACCTAATATTGTTGATGATCTTTCCTCAATTTTCGGAGGTAGGATTTTGTAGCAATATACTGTTATTGATGTGGAAGTTGTTTGAATTTTCTTTTGTCTCAATGCTTATTTGGCTCTTTCCATCCCTTTTATTTTATGGTTTGAAGCTTCTCCCTCAGCTGGAGAATTTCAGGAAGTTGAAGGGGAAAGTGAAGAAAGACGAAAAGCCAGATTGGAACGCCTTCAGAGGGCTAAGGAGCGTGCGGTATGTTTTTTGTATTTTGTTCTTTAATTTGTCTTCTTCATTGTTATTGATAGTAAAAGAAGGCAACCAATTTACAATTTTGACCTAAATTGACATTGATTCATATAGAAGTGTTGGGATAAAAAATAAAGGGGGAGTTAGAGAAGGATAGAGAAAATAGTTCCGTACATTTGATATCTTGAAAGTGAAAGGAGAAACCTTAGAGAAGAGACTCTCTCCTACTCTATCCATTCATTGATAAAAAGAAAGAAAAATGTTCTCTTACCATTTCTTTCTTTCTTTCTTTCAGTTTTCCAACTCTTTTCTTTAAGATGCTAACTGGAAGCGTGTGCATTATTGAATAACCTCTTCAAATTGTTTGTCTATGTTACATATAACCATTACCATTTTATACTAGGCAAAAGCATTGGCTGAGAAGAATCAACGGGACCTACAGACTCAAAGAGAGCAGGATGAGAGACATGTAAGTAGTATATATTTTGCTTTTCTTTTTATTTGTGACCGGGTGGTTTCTGCTCATACACTTGCATTGTGCCCATTGCATGTTCAAAATATATATCTCTGTCATCATGCCTATAAAAAACTATCTCTTTCATTTATTTTCCCAGTACATGCATCTGTGGCAGGTAATAGTCCAACTTCCTAATCTTTATGTTGGATGATTGTGATTAGTTGGATGTTACTTCCGAGTTCTCTGCTAATTTGCACTGTTTTTATTGTCATGTGTTTTCTTCTTACTATCTAATTTTATCTACACATTGATTTCAGAGGCTTGCGGAAACACTGGACTTTGAAGTTAAGCGCTGGGCTGCAGGGAAAGAGGGGAACTTGCGTGCTCTACTCTCCACCTTACAATATGTATGTACTAAGTACTTGGTATAATGCCCAGGGTTTGTTGCCTTATGCTATCTATTATTATATTTTCTATAAAGAAATGCTTGAGGCCGGATTTTTTTAATATTATTTCGTTTGCCTCACCTAGTCACCTCATTGCCTCCTACTCCTAGGGATATAAGTGGACTATTTATATGTTATCCATATTGTATAAGCATTTTCCTATCAGGTAATTACTAAAATTAGGTGCATTTAAAACAAAACAGCTCCTCTTTACAGAGCACTGTAGTGTTCTACTTAAAATCCATATCAATCACAGTCAATTGAAATGAAGGCAAAAGCAACTTGTTTCCGTGATTTAATGTACACCGAAATGTTCCTTCGTGAATCTTGAAGCAGCCAAATACTCCCGTAACTTATAGTGTTTTTAAGGTGGTATTGTTTTTCTTCTATAATTTGTCTATTATGTTAACGCATCTCCTTCATGAATGATGATCAGGTATTATGGCCTGAATGTGGTTGGCAGGCAGTTTCTTTGACTGATCTTATTACAGCCGCTACTGTTAAAAAGGCTTATAGAAGAGCTACACTGTGCATTCATCCTGATAAAGTGCAGCAAAAGGGTGCCACTCTTCAGCAGAAATATATTGCAGAAAAGGTTTTCGATCTACTAAAGGTATTTGAGTCCTTTCTATACATTGCTTTCTACGTGCTCTCTAATGAATATTTTATAAAGAATGAAATGATTGCCAGTTGAAAATAATGATTAGGCCACTGTTATCTACATGTGGGTTTCCGCATAAGAATTTGTGGCCAAATGTGTGCATGTAATGCACCTGTATCATTTCTTATATAGTAATATTCTCATGTAACCGAGTTTGGTTTTCTATGACGTTCTGCCTCTGCAGATTATTAGTATCTTATCCTATTTTATCCTTGCAAATAAAGGAGCCCCTTTTATAATTTAACCTTTTATTGTTCCTTCTTTTCTCCTTGAATCATGAGCTCGTGATGTTTTAGGGCTGCTGGCGAGTCAATCTTTTTTGGCTAGGAACTGTAGTTAGTTATGCACTGGCTATCTAGTTATCTTTATATCTTGCATATCTGGTCAAATTCAATAGTGCATTTATTTTGAAGGAATGATTGAGTCAGTTAATCATGTGTCTTGGAGCCATTTTATGTCATATTCGGTAGAGCTTCTTGCACTCCCCAAGGTCCGGCCCTGGTCATATCTGTTTCGAGATACATAATTAATTATATAGAAAAACACTATACGGTTAACATCTTGACTTTGTTGGACTACAATTATCTTGGAGTATGTTTGGAGGGGAGGGGAGGGAAGGAGAGAGCTTACTTCCTTTTTGAATTAAAGACACTAAAATATTTTTAAAAATGAAATGAATGTTTATCATGTTGTTCTTTCAATTTTTTTAAAACATCAAATATATGTCAAAATATAGACTTAGCCCTATAAAGCCATCCCCTCCAAAACTCTCCAAAACCCAACTCCCAAACATACCCTTTGGATGGAGGGTTTTGGAGGAGGGGACTTGCTTTCCATTTTTAAATTATGGATAAAATGCTTTAAAAAATAAATTAAGTTTGATTGAAGTATTATATGGCCATTTATCATATTATT
>Ga0315913_1000127_pt1 | contig 48260 bp, 35 predicted proteins | sample MpolsnodulesMG_FD_207736 | JGI IMG/M metagenome (GOLD analysis project Ga0315913, IMG submission 207736) | Medicago polymorpha root nodule microbial communities from Los Angeles, California, United States - small nodules | ecosystem: Host-associated > Plants > Roots > Nodule | place: USA...
ATCCGGACATCCACTCATTGAGTCCATATCAACTAATTAAATATTTAATTAATTATCCAATTAGAAATCTAATAGCCTTATTACTTAATTTGATCACTAATCAATTAAGGCTCACAATTGATAAATAACTAATATAATTATCGTTACGATATTTGCCCACATAATAATATTGGAATATAATAAATAATAAAATATTCCAACATATTATGCCCTAAATAATGAATCCATTATTTGTCTGAGCAAGGTGCTTTGTGAATGTGGCCCATAATAACAAAGCTTATATATAGATTCTTTTTCGTCTATTAATGCATTGTATTTGTGATCATAAGGACAAGATCATGTGATGTGAAGAAGCTAGCATGTTGCGCCTCTTTCGGTGGCATCTCGTGAATACTTCCTATAAAATTGGATGGTCCAAAACATGAGATTTATCCATTTTCATACCTTTGTTTTTTTTCTTCTACATCTTGCATGAAATTTTTATTAGTTGTGTACTACTAACTGATTATTGAGAGTCAGAGAATGAGGGCCAGCTCAAAATTCTAACTTTGATTGATGGGAATTGAATGACAATCACTCAATCGGAAAGCTTAAGAGGAGTGGAAATTCTAGTGCATTTTAATTAGTAGCCTCAAAAAACTGCCAAATGGAATCACAAAAACTAAACAAATTGAGCAATAAAATGTCCCACATTGTTTAGAACATAGAATATGAAATGGTTTATAACCTTCCAACACAGCCAATTGTTCGCTGAGTTGATTAACACCAACTTGTGACCCATGCGGGAGCAACAAAGTGATTTGGACGGTAGGGTACACTATGCTGGCCTGCCCACTCCAAGTTGAGAGTTGGGCCATGGGATTTGGGCGAAGGCTCAGATCTCCTGGTCACTAGAATGGAGGGATCCGCATGAGGCTGGTTTCACAGAGCAGTGAACACTTCCTTCTCTTGACAGTGGAGGGATCACAGGCTGCAGTATTCTTGGTCCATATAGCCTGGTGAGCCTAGCCCATTGAACCATCATTTTTTTGCTTTGTGAGTCTAGAAATCAAAAGTTACTGAGGTCTTATCATGTTTCAAGTAATGTAACCAAATTCAAATAAAAATATAAGTTTTTTTCAGTCAAATTTAGAGTTAGCAAACTTCTGAAATGATTTCTTTTATGTCCTTGCTGTCATGCATGTTATACTCATGGAGAGCTATCTCTAGTTTTTCAATGGTAATGTGCCTAATTATGGAAAATCAGTGAGATCAAAAGCTTTGACACAATTAGTATCCAATGATCCAAAGGAGGGGCAAATATATATCCAACCATGTTGGTTTTATGGATTTATTTAATTTCTTTACCTGCTGTTATCTTTATCGAAGTATTGGAAGGCAAAATAAATGTCCTTTTCTGTTCAATCGGTTCATGTGCACAGTTGCTGTGATGAACTCGTCGTAGTCAACGATTCCATTACCATCAGCATCTGCCTGTAATTTGCAAAAGTAAAAAATTTGTTTTAAGTAATCATGGCAGAGACGCTGCTCTTTGGCAGAAGTTATTTTGCCATGCAGTACACAAAAATGAAGGAGAGATAACTTATAGCTTCCATTAATTGCTTAACTTCTTGTTCACTCAGTCTAGTTCCTTGTTTTGCAAGCCTTCAATTGTAATGGTTCCACCGTTGTCGGTGTCCATACTTTTAAACATCCATGTCAATCCCATGATTTCTTCCTCTGATAGGCAGCTAGCAATAACCTTAAGTTCAATACAATCTTAGTGGGGAGATAGTAAAATGAATTACACCTAAGATTTGATTATAAGCAAAATAGCACCACCTACCTTTAGAGCAACTTTTCTGAATTGGTTCATTGCTCTGAGCTGTTTGAGCCTATTGAGCACTGCATTGTCAAGAGGTGTATCTGGTGCTTCTCCATCTTCCTTGATCCACGGATGATCTATTTTTCACATAAGAAGTACTACGTTAGAATTTCGATTACACCAACTGACGGGGTGAAGTCAAATTAATTTGTAAACCATGTAAACATAATAATTGAATTCAAGCAGTGCATATACTTACTCAGAACTTCATAATAATTGAATGAATTGAGTGACTCAATAGTGCTATACTTTTCTTTTGCATATTGTCATTAAAGAACTGAATAGCGAAATACTACTCCATATTGCTAGACTGAAAGGGGTTGAATGGGGTTACTTACTTTTACATTCATGTAAAAGTGGATTGAACAAGTTTGAGTGTAAAATAAATTTTAAAATAAAAGCTCCAATGTCAGGCTTCAAACAATTTTGGAGACTATTAACCTATGAACAACGAAACATGTCAAAATCAATACTACACCTCGAAAATCAATTTTGGCTCCTCCAATCGTGGAATCAAACATACAGTTATATGATAAGAACAAATGTGATATTTCCTGATTGAGATGTTCATTAGGTTTGTTGCAGTGTGTTTGTTGCTTGATCAAAACAGATATGTGTGTTTGTAGTGTTAAGCCCATAACAGTGTATTAAACAAGTATTTTAAGACTTTTATAATTTAATAAAACACATAACAGTGTTTGGATTTCTCCTCTCTCAATCTGTCTCACTCCTGCTGTCATTTTGCAGTCACAGCTGAAAATCCACTGTTGAATGTTGATACAATCCAAAGTTGAATATTTTCAAGAGTAGAAGAAAGTTTACACGATGTATTAGTAATGAATTGTCTCAGGTCAATTTGGCAAGTCAGCTATTTGTATTGAGTAATGAATTGGACATGGATTCGGCAAAGTGAGCTATTTGTATCATGTAATGAATTGTAAATGGTTTCTGGTGGAATACATGGGAGATAATCTAAGTTATTTGACAAAGTATCAAATATATTATTAGTTGTTTGATATATTCCAACAATTTTGAATATTGTGATGCATGAATAATCTTTGATATGAACTGAGTGACTCAATAGTGCATTCTTTTTTGCCAATTGTCATTTGACATATTATTCAATTGTCAAATGAAAAGAGATTGAAGGAGTGTTACTAAAAGTACCGATTTGATAATGCTTTGGTCTGTTTCATTCATTGAAGCAGGAACTTCATATATTCACTATATGCACCTTATTCAACGACAGTTTTGTTTTCGTTCTTCGAAAATAGACCCTTCACACAGGCACTTAGTGTGTTGAGATGCGGATTCCAGTATGCAGTTTCCACTTCTCATCATTTGGTGTGTATGAGTTTGCCGCTAAACTCTTAAGAAACAAAAAACTTCCTATAAGATTGGATGCTCCAAAACATGATGTATATATCTGTCATCCATTTTAAAAGAAGTCTTATGTTAATGATACAAATTTATTTTTATTTGATAAATAAGTTAGAAACCAACTTTGAAACCACTGCCACAATATTGATTTGTCTCGGTGTACAATTGAAGAGGACTTACCATTATCAGTTTGTACGAAGATGTTCACAGGCTGTGAACAGAAGGGGTAAAAAATTCATGACCAGCCAGAATCCATTTTGGTTCAAGTTGTATATCTCTCAAGTACAAATCATGTAAAACTTCTTTTCTTTTAAACATTTTGATTGGATTTTGAGGACAGAAAAAAAAAAGAGATTAAAATGCGTATATAATAATAATAAGAATATGAATTCTATGATACCATATATATATAGAGATTAATGAGATTATTTGGTTGAGCTTATATATCCTACAAATGTGTAACTGCAAACAAACTCTCCCAAGTCCCAACCTACCAAAATCAGTTACTCTTGAAAACCTCAACAAATCTTCATATCCCATCTTCTCCTATATATATACTCAAACCTTGCCTCCTTTTTCATAACTCTTTGCCACTCACACTTGCTTTACAGCCAAAATTTGAATTCAAATCTAAAAACAATTCAGAAGAATGGGTGATTTACAGATTCAACAAGAATCCATGTTGATCCCTCACAAACAGAAACAATCCATAATTATTCCAACATCATCAATGCTTCATCATCACACTCACAACAACACTGTAAAACGCCGTTCACCATCATCTTCTTCTGCTGACCAACCATCATCCAAGAAGCATTCTTTCGACGCAAGCAATCTCACCTGTAATGGCTTCTCCGCCATTACACTTCCTTTCAGTCTCCGTGGGAATGCTTTTAGCCGCTGTGTCTCTGATCCATGCACCTTGCCGGATCAGTCCATGCCAGTAAAAGGGCCGTCAACTGCTTTGCAGCCTCTGCCTCCGATCAGGAGATGCATATCTGAAGTTATTGATCCTTCTGAGGTTAAAGAAGCAGTTGCTCGTTATTTGAACTCTGCTGAAAAAACCACCTCTGAATCTGATTCAATGGTATGTGTTGAAACTTGTGTTTCTTGCTAAAAAAGTAATCTTTTTTTGATTTGGAATAATGGGTTTTGTTTGTTTTTTGTAGTGGCTTAAAAGGATGAAGGATCGGTTAAAAGAAATGAAGAAAGTGTGGGATGAAGTTATGGAAGTCGAGGATGAAAATGAAAAAGAACAGCAAGAAGAAGAAGAGCCCTCTCCTGATGCTGAAGATGAAAAAGAACAAGAACAAGAACAAGAAGAGCACTCTCTTGTTGCTGAAGATGAAAAAATCATATCTCAGGTACATGTCTTGAATCTTCGACTGTGATTGTCTTTTCTATTATAATCTTCAATGTATTTGGTTCTTTAATTGGTACTTCCAAGTTATGCTCATAAATTTATACGTTTTTTCTTATTTTTATGTATATCCTAGTTGCACTTGTTTAATTACGTAGGATCCGGGGGTTATGGGAAGGTATTGAATTTGATCATAGTTGCATTTGTAATCATAATTTATGTGCAGCAATTTTAACAACTCAATTATGTAGGATCTCGGATTTATGGGAAGGTTTTGAATGTTTCCTTGCTTGTTCACATAATTTCTCTTCTGTAGTTAAGCGATAGTCATATATGTTAATGCTAGTAAGTAGCAAAGTTGTTCATCACAGATCACGGAAAGTAGTGTTTTGTTCAAATTCGGATATGCTGCAGTACTATGGCCGATATTTGGTGACATTTTGTACTATATCGTGTATCGCAGAATAATATCTATTCACACCTGCACAATCGTGTACTTGGTTATATCAGAATACCTGCATAAATAATGTAGTAGAATATAATAAGTAGACTTTCCCTTATCCACATATACAGATCTGAAGTAAAAAAATTATTTGATCAACTGTGTGCTGTGCTTCCCTCCACTGCATTTTTACTTTGGTTTTTAATTTTACCGAATCTAGGTAAGAATAAATACTCTTCCTTTCAAGAATTTTGTGGGCAATATGTTAGAGTTAGAGGTTGCATATTGTAGGGTAAAAATGCTAAATTTTAAGACAGGAACATACCGAAGATTGAAGAATAAAGATGACATATTCAATTATAGTTTCATGTGTAGTTTAGCCACCTTTTGTTCCACTTAATTATGTAGGATCTGGGGATTTGGCTAAGAAGCATACTAAATTGCTGATGTGATCATATTTGCACTTGTAATCATTGTTTTAAATTGCGATTGCAGTCGCACTTGTGGTCACGATGTGAACCTTTACATTGTGGGAAAATGCGACCGGTGTGAGTAAAATTGTGTTTGTGACGTCCTTGTAGAGACCTCAAAATCCTCTAAAAAACGGCTGCAATAGCGATGTAGTTATGGCGACAACGAGTTAAAACTATATACATGACTTTCAGATTTAATTGTTTTTATGCTGAATGACTTCCTTTATGTTTTTGTAGGATGAATTGGGAAATGATTATGAAGAAGCTGTTAGTGTGGAGTGGGATGACAAGAGTTTAATCCTTACTTTCAAGTGTCCATGTGGCAAGGGATATGAGGTTCTAATATGTGAAAACAATTGTTACTACAAGTTGGTGTAGAAGAATCAAAATGTTTTATTGATTCCTTGGGGATTGATCACTTTTGTTTATATTCTGATTTAGTTTGGAAAAGTCTTCTCTGTTTTTAGTTGTAGCAGCATTTGGTTGACACTAGAACCAATTTATATTTGTACATCCCTTACACTTTTTTTGTGAATAAGTTGGTACGTACTATCTCAACATTCTTTGAACTTAATGAATTATTTTTTATACCATCTATCAGTTTAATAATCTGTCTAAAATAGTATTACTGGATTGTTTCAATGCCTTTGAATTATGTATTACTATAGCTGTGATTCACAGCTATAGAAGAGTTACATGTTTTTACAATATTCTTACTTTGGAAGAATCTATGAAACACATATACTCATGTCCGACACAACACCGACACATATAATTACATTGAACTATGCCATTTTTTTCAAATTATTATCGGCATCGATGTGTCCACGTCTGTGCTACATAAAAGAATGTATGTACGTCCGAGAGAAAAATCTGTGTAAGACTAAAATATTGCTTTGACAGAAAAGGCATGAGAGACATTTTTCAAGGCTTCACCAAAGTTATGATTATCGAAAGATTTGTTCACACATTGAAGCTGTCATTTGACTTGATTAAGAGTCAGTCATTATACATGGCACTATAAACAAGCTCATAAATCATTTTATAATTATGCATTATACTGAAAGTGGCTAAGCATGAATTAAATATTGCAGCATACGCCGTGTGACATGCATATTTCCAACATAAGACCACTAACTGTCTTGGGAGCAATGAAATGTCCCACATCGTTTAGAACATAGAATATGAAATGGTTTATAAGCTTCCAACACAGCAAAATTTTCGCCGAGTTGATTAACACCAACTTGTAACCCATGTGGGAGCATCAAGGTGATGGAACATGGCTGGTTGCTTAACAGGTTGGGCTGGTAGCATACACTATGCTGGCCTGTCCCCACTCCAAGTCGAGAGTTGGGCCATGGGATTTGGGCGAAGGCTCAGATCTCCTGGTCACTAGAACGGAGGGATCCGCATGAGGCTGGTTTCACAGAGCAGTGAACACTTCCTTCTCTCGACAGTGGAGGGATCACAGGCTGCTGTATTCTCAGTCCAAATAGCCTGGGGAGCCTAGCCCATTGAACCATCATTTTTTTGCCTTTTGTCTCTCTCATCATATTTGACGCAAAATAAATATGGGCATATATGGCTTGTGATTTTGCTTTGTGAGTTGTGACAGTGTGCTCAGGTATATGTATGTTCCAAGTAATTTTGTTTTGCATCTCTGAAGTTTTACAGTTTACTATTCAAAAATTAGGTTGGCAATTCACCATCTGCTGGTGGCTGACTGTTAACTAACTATTCATGCCTATTTTCTTGTCAAAATGATTAAAAGTGGAACCAAATTCGAATATACATATAAGTTTTTTTTTATTTTTTTATCAAGTTTATAGAGTTAACAATGCACATGTTTAAACCAAGTATTGACTAGGAGACAATACATATATAAACACCCTTTTAATTGTTTCCTAAGTAAAGATCAATTACAATATAAGATATGTTACAAGGAAATGCAAAACCAACCGACCGAACACCTGGCATAATTTTACATTTTTTAAAGGTTGGTTTAAGTTCTTTCCCCCCTCCTATTTTGTTTGTTTTCACCTTTGCACATTCCTCACCCAAATCCATTTCCAACCAAACAACTACCAAGCTTTGCATTCTGTGGTTTTTCACTCATCACTATCTGGAATTTTTAAAATCACCAAATGCAGAAAGAGATTATTATCTCTGTTGAGTCTTCCCATAGTCCCTTACTAATACAAGGTCAAATCACGCCTCTTCTTGGTATGTGCTTCTGGGTTTCCTTTGCTCATCATTGCAACAAATACATCGTAGTTAATCCGACCATCCTGCACAGACATGCAAATATTAATTACATCATGACACTAACAAAATACTTCTTATGATCTTGATTATAAGCCAATGAAAAACTCATTTAATGGTCTAAAATATAACTAGTTGTGCTAGACTTACGTTATCTGCATCAACTTCTGAAATGATTTCTTGAATGTCCATACCGTCATGCATGTTATATACTCATGGAAAGCTTGCTCTAGTTCTTCAATGGTAATGTACCTAATTATGGAAAATCAATGCGATTAGAAGATATAACACCAATTAGTATCCAAATGAGGGCCAAATATATATTCAACCAAGTTGGTTTTATTGATTTATTTAAATTTTCTTTAACCGCTGTTATCTTTATCGAAGTATTGGAAGGCAGTATAAACATGTTCTTCTCTGTTCAATCGGTTCATGTGCTTAGTTGCAAAAGTAAAAATTTTGTTTTATGTAATCAGGGTAGAGAATCTGCTTTTTGGCAGAAGTAATTTTGCCATGCAGTACACAAAAATGAAGGAGAGATAACTAACAGCTTCCATTAATTGCTTAACTTCTTGTTCTGACAGCCTAGTTCCTTGTTTTGCAAGACCTTGCTTGAGCTCTTCAATTGTAATGGTTCCATTGTTGTCGGTGTCCATACCCTTAAACATCTGCTTCAATCCTATGATTTCTTCCTCTGATAAGCAGCTAGCAATAACCTGTCCATATGTAAATTTTATTAGTATACTGTTAAGTTCAATACAATCTTAGTGGGGAAATAGTAAAATGAATTGCACCTAAGATTTGATTTTAAGCAAAATAGCACCACCTACCTTTAGAGCTACTTTCTTGAATTGGTTCATTGCTCTAAACTGTTTGAGCCTATTGAGCACTGCACTGTCAAGAGGTGTATCCGGTGCTTCTCCGTCTTCCTTGATTCGCGGATGATCTATTTTTCACATAAGAAGTACTAAGTTAGAATTTCGATTACACCAATTGACGGCGGTGAAGTCAAATTAATTTGTAAACCATGTAAACATAATAATTGAATTCAAGCAGTGCATATACTTACTCAAAACCTCATATGTTGAAATCCTATTACAAGATCCTTTGCTGCAGGTGAAATAGAGGGCCATGGATCACTAGAAAAGTCAACATGTCCTCTTAGGATGGCATTGAATATCCCATTTTCAAATTCTGTCAAAACCAAATCTTAGTTTCAGTTTCATATTAAGCAGACATAAAATCAATTCAATTCAAGATTGAATGAATATAAACATGACACAAACACTCCAAATGTCTACTTCTGGTCCATATTTCCTCTTCAACACATCAGGTGCAATGTAATATGCACTACCAACAATATATTTAAACTGGTCACCTGTCAAAAAAGATATTTTCAGCCCATGAAACTTATGCCCACATTAAGATTTTGATGAATAATCATTGACCTTTAGATTAAGAGAAATGAACGCTTAAGATTTGATGTCATAGCTTAGTTTGACACCTGGTGTCAACGAATCCTGACTCACACACACGTATACATATATACATATATAATGCGCTATCTTTCCACTAGTTAGAATAATAGTTTTTTTTTTTAGGAAAATTGTAAGATAAGTTATAATATGAAAAACTATATAGTGTTAAGGATAATTTGTATTATGTAAAACTATGTAATCTTATACGAGTTATTAATATTTTTTGAACGAATGGATGGTTATTGAGAGGAGAAAATTGTGTATATTTTATTCGGAATAAATGGGCGGTTATTACGAGGAGAATAATATGGATCGAAAAAAGTATTATTCAAATTTTCAATATTTTTGTGTGAAAAAAAAAGTTTTTTGTGAATTGGAGGGAAGTTGGACGAATAAGAGATGTCATACGTAAATTGTTGTAATAAAAATAACCTTACTTTAATATAGATAGATAATAGGTAATAGAAGTAGATAGATAGATAGATAATAGATATAGTCGATATTTGTCAAAAAAATAAAAAATAGATATAGTTGATAAGAGTATATAAAATATAAGATCATTTTTTCAACAAAAAAGTAAGGCAAAAATTAGGAAATTTATAACAATTTTTTTGGCTTGCTTAATAGATTTAACAACTTTTATGTATAAGATTCCTTAAAAAAACTTTATATATAAGATATAATTTTAAAATATTCTAAATTAAAATAACCCAAGTTAGGTAATTTAATCCCATTAATTGTCCCATATGTCGTTGTTCAACTACCTTAATCGTTGCCAACACGCAGAACACCATTCCTTCATTCGAAACATAATTCCCAACAACCTTAAATGTTGCCAACATGCATAGCACCCTTCCTTCATCCCCTCTTTTCACACTCTTATGAACTCCTTATTACCCTTCGCCTTTATTCACAACATTCTTCAGGTTTAGGGATCAAAAATATAATTAGTCTTTAATATCCTCTCCTGACAAAAGTTTCATGTCTCTCAGACTAATATAAAGTTTTTCTATTTAGTCATTTTCACTGTGTCCATGTAAATATACCTTTCGTTTTTCAATTTTTATTTTTTCAATAAATTTCAAAGCTACATATAAAATATAGAGTTGTGTTATTTGAACATCCATTTAGATGACAACTTTTGTGACAACCAAAATTTTACAAAGAAAATGTTAGTATTGACACAAAGATCAAAGCAATAGAGAAAGAAAGTAAAAATATATTGTGAGTATGAGAGAGAAAGTTGTCACAAAAGTTGTCAAAAATGGTTGTTCAAATATCATTTCTCTAAAATATATAGAATATGTGCCACTATTTTTTTTCTATATTTTTACAAGGGTGTTTTTGCTCTCTCCCCCCTCTCTCTATCTCTCTTTTATCTCCTTAGGATATTGCCAAATACTTGCTATTTAACACCTCTCATACTTACTGTAGTTATAAATTTCTTTAACAAACAAGAAAATATTTGTTATACATTTTGTATTTATGCAATTATTTTTTTAATAAGATTTTGCTCCTTTGACTTGGTCCCTTAACATTAAATTCATGGCTCCCCTTTGGCTTAGAGATATACAAACTTGCACAAATGTTATGCAAGAGAAGCATACTCCAATCAAAAACAAATTCCCGCAAAGCATTTGTGTTTTGTGAGCTGCAACAAAGTGGTGACTATGATACTGACGTCGGGGCAATTTGTGTGTTGCTTGGACATAGCTGCAAGACTTTACAAAGGAAAGGAGTTTAACATTGCTTAAGTGACATATCTTTTTGCGAAAGTTTCTATATCACATGGATTTGACATGGCAGACGTCCACACATTATTATTGTTTATACAATAAGGGGTGAGATTCCAATGACATGGCTTTGAGATGCCCAATTCCCAATTCTCGTGAACGGAAGTGAATACACACAAAATTAATTACCACATGTGTGATAGTATCGTCATTGTACATTTGTGATTGACTAACAACTCAAAAGTAAAGAGATTGAATATTATTTCTTGTGTGTGTTTGTCTTACTCTTTACTTGACCAAGTTGGTTTCTCCTCCTTCAAATCGAACTTGACTTCTTCCTCAAGTCTAGCATTTCCCCAAGTCTATATATAATATGTCCAAGTATTTCTTATGCATACACTGTTATTTATTTTCCTGTGACTTTTCAAATATATGTTTATCAAATCTTATGTCTCTTAAAAACTATCATAAAAAATGGGATCATTGAGTTTTTCTTTTAAAGACTCCGTGATGTCCATTTTTTAACGGACATCAATGAGCCATAATTATATTCCGTAGCATAGAATAAAAAAGAAAAAGAACTTTGGATTCAATGGGCAACAAAGGGATGCATAGAATTGAAAAGTTTAAATAATTCAAAATCTCAATCACATATGTTCTAGTTCACTCCAATTTTTTGGGGTTATATGATATAATACATAAAAGATATGATACACTATTTTTCCCATCAAAATTTGAAATTGATTAATTGAACTCTTACTCTTACGAGACAAACACACTTAATTTACATTTGTTATATTACAAATAAAAACGATATTGCACTCTCTCAATGATGTAGAAGTCAGTTTAATATAGAGGAATTTTTTCCCTTGATTATAATTCACATGAAATAAGAATTTATAACCTCGATTCTACTGAATTTTCCTACAATGGAGAGAATTGTTTTGGACAAGCCAAGTTTGGAAGTCAAAAGCTCCTTGTAGCACGATTTTACTCAATAGGATTTATACTTGCAAGTTATCTTATAAATCGTGGTCGGGTCTAACACAACCCCGAAAACTAGTTTGTGAGGTGATGATTGTACTCAATTGTAAACACATGTTTATGTCATTTTTATCCAATGTAAAACTCTTTAATAAGTTACATGCTCCCATTTGCGTCATGTGTATCGTAGATCTAAGTTTCAAACTTTACTGCACATATAATCTCCATTGCTTAGCTGCACGATAGATTTAGAATAAACATTTTTGTTGTATTTGTAGCCCTATTTTAACTCCATTCATTACTTTCCCTTATCCAAGTTGTAAATAAGTTTTGATCATGGTTGAAACATTTTATAGCATGTTTAATTTAAGAGTAGAAGATATTAAATCAGTTTTCTGAGTTTTCCCCAAATTTGGTTTACAAAGTTTAAGGTAGAAATAAATGAACGAGAATTACGATTTTTTTTTAATTTTTATTATACTAGTTTATACTATTAAGTATTAACTAAGTATTAATTATTAAACAAAAAGTTGTGTATATCTTATTCGAATAAATAGCAAAATGCCGAAATTGTTAGGCCGAATGCTATGACCGGGGTTCGAACCCCGGCCTCCACTTATGTGTGTGAGTTTATAATGTTTACCATTTCGTCTATCTACAAAAAAAAAATAGACGGTTACTGTGAAGAAAAAATTGTGGATCGAAAAAGTATTATTTGAATTGTTAATATTTTTGTGTGAAAATTTTTTTTTGTTAATCGGATGAAATTTATTGTAACCAGAATAACCTTTTTTGTTTTTGTTTTGAACAAGCCAAAATGTAATTACTAGATCAAAAGGAGTGGTTCATCTCACACGAGGCGTGCAAAAGAGAACCACTAAAAGTTTGTACAAAGTCAAGTCACTAGTGCATCAATAAACACACCATAATAATAAAACAGAAGAAAAATAACAAAGTTACGGTAAAACTCCCATGCAAAGTAGAGGATGTCTCCCCCAATCATGATAGTTGAAAAAACAGGTTTACGGACACGCCTTTAACCTCTGAAAGGAATGCAGTTTTACCCTGTCTGTCAATTGATGTAACTCTGATGTCTTCTAAATAAAAACACGGTTGTTCCTTTCCTTCCAAATAACCTAGACACATGCAAGCCAGATTAATTTTAGAAAAGAATATATGAATCGCGTTAACCTTGCTAGATGACCAAACTGAAGAAGATGATCACGAAGCACCTCTGGAGCAACAAAAGTTATATGTAACCGCTGCGAAACAGAAAACCACAGATTGCCGAATGTGGCACAAGTTAAAAATAAATGGCTAGCGGTCTCCTGAAAACTGCACCCTCCAACACACTGGTTAGCATCATGGTGAAGGACACGACACCTCACAAGATTATCCTTCGCGGGTAGACAGTTGCGAAGAAGTCGTCAAGCAAATAAAGAAACTTTAAGCAGAACATGTTTATGCCAAACATTATCGAATAAACCCATAGCAGGAGGCTCATCCACCGATGCAAGAAGATGATAAGCCCCTTTCATGGTATAACTATAAACATGATCGAGCAACCATTTCCACCTGTCACTAGTATGATCATGCAAAACAATATCATGCAGCAAAGCAGAACACTCCCTAACACACTCCTCCTCCCACACAAAAGGCGGCTATTCCAAGACGACAATCGATCACTAATACAGTTCAACACATGCTGCCAAAACTCCAATCTATGAGCATCACCCCCAATAGGTAGCCCCAAGTACACAACCCGAAGGAAAGAATAACCTTAAAAATTAAGAAATTCAACACTTTTTAGCTTGATTAACAACTTTTATATATAAACATATATAAGATTCCTTAATTTCTACCAAAAAAATATACAAGATTCCTTAAAAAAACTGTATACATGATAAGATATAATTTTAAAATATTTTAAATTAAAATGACCCAAGTTAAAAGGTGATTTAATCCATTAAGTTTTTGGCATTGTAACTGAAATTTCAAATTTCATTCTAAACCTTTTTTTTTTTTTGAGAATTTCTTTTTCATTCTAAACCTAATTGGCATGTGTTGCTGCTCAACAACTACCTTAATTGTAGCCAACATGCAACACACCCTTTCATCCCTCGCTTCATACTTTTCTGAACTCCTTGTTTGTCTGCACACAAAGCAAACCCTTTTTTCTCTATTTGTACAAAGATGAATTTTAAAGAGGTTTAGAAAGGAAGAAACCTTTTACAAAGATGAATTTCAATGGGGTGATTCAGACCGTGAATGAATGGTTCATATCATCACGTGTTCCTTTGAGCATGATATTCGTGCAACTTATCGTTACTGGAACGCAAATTTTGTCAAGAATAATTTTAGTTGAAGGAACTTTTATTTTTGCACTTACTTCGTATCGTGTTCTTGTTGCTGCTATTTGTGTTTCCCCTTTAGCAATATATTTTGAAAGGTAATTCACTTTTTTTGAAAATATTTTATTTGATATATATTTATTTTTAACCTAACTTATTTGTTGGTTACTTAGAGGACAACCTAAGAATTTTTCTTGCGAAGTTTTGACCAAGATATTCTTGAATGGATTCGTGGGGTAAGTCTTAATTTTGTATGTTGGTCTTTCAGTTAAAATTACCATTTATAACAACTTGCATCACAGGATGACCGTGGTTATGGTATTGTACTACTATGGTATTCGAGACACGTCTGCCACATATGCTCTCAATTTTCTCAACTTAATTCCTATATGCACATTTTTGACCGCCATCTTATGCAGGTATCTAACTTCAATTACCTATATAAGTAAATTAACATGTCATATAAATAAATTTCTGGGTTACTATTTTTTTTACAAGAAATTTGGATTTCCATTGCAGAATGGAGAATCTGAACATTCACACATGGAGTGGTAGAGCTAAGTGTGTCGGGGCTATCCTGTGTGTTGCTGGGACACTAGCTGCAAGGCTTTACATAGGAAAGGAGTTTAACATTGCTCAGTATCATAGTCACCACTCTGTTGCAACTCACAAAACACAAATGCTTCGTGGGACTTTGTTTTTGCTTGGAGCATGCTTCTCCTATTCAACATGGTTTTTTATGCAAGTATGTATATATCTTAGCCAAAGACAGAGCCTGGAATTTAATGCTTGGGGACCAAGTCTAAGGAACATAATATTTTATTAAAAAAATAATTGCATAAATACAAAATGTATAAAAGAAACACTAAACTAATATTTTCTTGTTTGTTAAAGAAATTTATAACTATAGTAAGTTTGAGAGGCGTTAATTAGTAAGTATAGTTAACATGCAAGTGATTGCTATATATGAAGTAGTTAGTGATTAAATGTTAATTCTCCATAACCTCTATAAATATAGTATCATGTATTCTTTGACATACTCTTTTTCAATCAATTCAACATATTTTTCATATGAAACCACATTAGTATGAAAACTCTTTTATATGTCTGGAAACAAATTTTTCAGTTTTGTGATGAGAAAACTGTGAATGTTTTGAATTGAAACAGGTAAAGTTGGTAGAAGTATTCCCATTGAGGTATTGGGGAATAATGTTACAATGCGTTATGGCAGCAATTCAGTCAGCAGTAATAGGTGCATGCGTAGATTCGAGTAAAGAAGCTTGGAGATTAGGGTGGAATCTACAACTTATTACTATACTCTACTCGGTAAGATCGATCATTTTTACTACTCAATAATGCTTACATTCATAGTAAAATTGTCATACATCAAATGAATTAAGGCTATTTAGATATTCTTCAATTTTGAAAATTATATTTAAAATTGAGTATATAATATTTAAATAAGATAAAAAAGTTTCATTCTATGAAGATTGAAGAGCCTAAAAATTGTAAGACTAGTTAAAATAAACTCTCATTTTGTTTTTATAGACTATGACATGAGATCAACGTAGATGGTCCACATTAGTCCTTTTTAGTGAAGTTAACATAGATACTATTTTGACTAATACTTTAGAATTTTTGGGATGTATTTGCCGATTAGCAAAAATAAGATATCATTTTGATTAATACTTACAATTTCAATGATCAGTTTTGTGAACTCACAATTCAAAGAAACTACAATTATAAGAATGAAAACTTGAGTTTAGATATATCAAATAATTTAAAAGTCCAATTTGTTAAAAAGAGAAGGATGTTCATTAGCTATATCCACTATGTAAACTATCTTTGTTATTTGTTTTTCAAATGTACTATGAATGAGGATCATGGAAACTAATTGGATTTTATGGTGTAGGGAGCATTGTCGACTGCTGCAGTATTTTGTTTACAATCATGGGCAATTGCAATCAAGGGACCTACTTACCCTTCAATGTTCAATCCACTTGCACTTGTTTTTGTTGCCTTTGCAGAAGCTATTATACTTGGTGAACCACTAACAGTTGGAACGTATGAATACTTTTCCTTCTTACCATTAATTATAACAATTTTCATTTCTTCTTTAAATTGCTGTGTTTGACTTTGTATGTCCCCTATCACAGAATCACTTGCTAAATGGTAACACAATTAGAATAAACTTCCAATTGGAACTATTAAAATTTTCCAATTTAATTATTGTTTTAGTTCATAATTATTATTTTAGTCAATGTTTTTAACATTTGACCAAAAATCAAACTAGTTAGATAGTAGGGTCATAGTTCAATTGGTCTAATCACTAGTGAATATATTTGCAGGTTGTTGGGCATAGTTTTGATCATAGTGGGACTGTGCAGCTTTCTATGGGGTAAAAGGAATGAGAAGCCCAATTTGCCACAAACAAATGTAGAGGGTCAAGAATTACCAAGTATGGTTGGCGACCATACCGTGCCTTAATCAACAAAATAATTCGAGTGGCGACCATCTTCAGGTTGGAAAAATTGGTATGAAGAGATATTTCCGACATGAGACCATCATTTTTTTTTCCTTCCTTTTGTCTTATATATTGAGGGAAGGTGAAAACAAAGTACTGGTAAATTTGTGTACTACTGATTCATGCAGTTATTCTTCTATTTCCTTTTATCTGCCCACCCTCAAAAGCTTGATTGCACTACTTAAAAATCATGTAAGACATCAATGATGATTGACTTGGGTTCCTGGTAGTCGAATTTTACAACCCTCTTTACTGTAGATTGTAATATCTCAGAGACAAGGACCTAATCAATGATAGTTGGTAAAAAAAACAAAAGAAAACATATATCTCAAAATTCAGCTCATATTTATATTCTATTATTTTTGTTGAACTAGCATTCAGGTTACCATCTCAATTGTAAAGATGATGATGATGATTGCAATCTTCTACTTTTGGAGAATGACTTCAATTGTCTAAGGACAATTTTCAAGTTTCAAGTACAGGCCTATGGCACCGTAGTAGTACTTGACACAAACTCGCAATGGAGAAAAATGGAGCAATGACTTCAATTATCAAATGTTATGCCACTTGGTAAGTACTCGTACATTTATTGACTTGAAAAAAAGTCCCTTAAAAACCACAATCAAGTCTCTATGGGTCATAAAAAATGGACATCACCGAGTCATCAGGATAATATTTCGTAGTAGAAAATCAAAAAAGAAAAGAACTTTCGACTATATAAACATAAATATATGTATATAATTTATCGGGGCAACTGGAGTTAAAATCGACCTTCAATGAGCTACGAAGGGATAACATAAAATTGAAAAGTTTACCCTTACTCCTCTTGAACAAAAAGAGAAGGGAGCACAGATGACTCCATCAAGCTATTACAACACTTTAAATAATTCAAAATCCCAATGATGTATGTTCCAGTTCTCCAATTTTTTGGGGTTATATTTATATGTATAATACATAAAAGATATGATACACAATATTTTTCCTTCAAACCTCAGTAATGAAAATACCACCCAAAACACCAGAAATCTGTAGCAAGGCTTTCCCTAGCACACATGTTGACAGCCCGGCAGCAATTGAAATCAAAACAAATGGGAGTCCCACCACAATTGCAGATAAATAGAAGTGACATCTTCAAGCCAGAGATGATATGAAAGGACACATAACACTCATTTTCCAACCATTCACTAGAAGCAAGACGGTAGTGCAGGCCCATGGCAAACAAAAGCCAACACAACATATGCTATCACAAGTAGGATGACTATAAGTGCAATCCTGCAACATGGAAGCATTTTGTCAGCAAGTTAAAGATCGATGAATTGTAATATGAGGTTTTATAAAAGCAAGATTTTGTAGTTTACTACTCTGAATTATTTTACCACTACTAAAAACAATCACCATGACATGAAATTTCGAAATTTGCTTAATTGAATTCAATGATATACAAGTCGGAACAACATACAGAAATTCATTTCATGTTTATTAAATATTTTACTTGAAATGAGAATATAAAACCTTGATTCTACAGATGTTTTTCCTGCAATTCTTGCTTTCAGTTTCCTTTGAATTCTCCTACAAAAAGAATTGTCTTGGATACGCAAATTTGGAATTCTAAAGCTCTTTCTAAGGTCAAAGCTTTTGTTTCAACGGATTCACTCAATATAATTCATACTGAATTACTAATGACTTGTTTCAAGTTACATGCTCTCGGGTGTGCCATGTGTCAACCTAAGTTTCAAACTATGCAGCACTAATTTCTCCATTGCTTAGCAGCGTAAGTTTTCGAATAAACTATACAACGCTTTGGTTGTTTTGCTAGCATTGTTTTGTCCTAGTTCATTGTATCAATTTCAACACACTGGTTTTTGAGGTGCAAGAAGAAAATTAAAATATTGTGGCAATGTGCGGTTTATGAGATTTTGTTTTTGGAAAGGAATACCCTACATCTACAAGGGTAATCACCCTTGAATTGGTCATGGGATCATAGTTCTAACCCATTGCGGGCACAATTGTGACTGCATCATCTACAATTTTTCGCAATATCAAGAGTCATTGCAAAACTGTGATCATGACCCGCAATTTGAAACTGTATGGAATATAATCATTTTATCGTTTATCTTCTGGTCAGCACATTGTTTATTACAGGGTGTCAGTATTCCAGATATGCAATGAAAAATTACAGCCCTCTAACTCTGACTAGTTTGTGAGCACATATATAAATGACTATTAACAGCAAAATAGTTCTACAAGGAAAAAAAATCGGCAGATTGAGAAGTTTTTAACAGCACTTGAACCTAGAACCTCTAGCCAATCCCCACCACCTAAGCTTAAGCTGAAGACAGATCAGTCAGAATCATCTGAAAGTCTATCAAATCACATTTCTGCTTATTAAAAAAAAAAATCATCACATTTATTAATCTGAGGGTTCAAAGGAAACTAGCATACATTTCATCCATGAAAACTGAAAAAATGCCAAGAATGCTAATTAAAACAGATGAAGAAAAGGTTTCACCAACAGCTTCGCTCGACCCAAGATACAAATATTCTATCTTTATAGGTTCAACTTATATGGATGCTTTTGTAAAAAAACTTATAAAAATAACAATCCACAATAACATCATACAAATGTATATATTAACATAGTACTTACGTGAGCTTGACATTCCTCCACCAGACAGTGCTTCTAAAGCGACGAGCTTGCTTTCTGAAGCGAAATGTATTTCCTTGCATATTAGCAGCTTTATCCACCAGCAATTCCAATCTATCACCTCTATCCAAAACTTTGTCAATATTTTCTATCATAACATTTCTTACCTGTAAAAAAAAATAAAAATAGAAACCTGAGCAAAGACAACCTATGGCACATTCCTAAGTTTGACTTTGACACATTATTCTGATTGAACTTAAGTGTGTTTGTTTCCATTTGATTGAATTGATTTAAGTTGATTGTGAGTTTAAGGTAAAATGATTTATGTTTGGATACTTTAACTTGGAAGTGATTTAAACAGTAAATTTCGGTGTAAAAAACACATTTCGAGGCAAAAGCTACAAATTTTAGCTTCAAATCAGAATCAACTCTAGAGGCAAAATCAATTCTAATAAAAAAAACCAAAACATAGCAAAATCAATTTTAAATCTGCAGGATCACTGTTGAGTGTAATAACCACGTTTGAAGGCAAAAGCTACAAATTCTAGATTCAAGTTAAAATCAATTCTAATCGAGAATCCCAAACATATGAAAATCAATTTTAACACTACAAACTCATTTTGACTCTCCCAAAAATGAATCGAAACACGCACATATGTTTGACCTGATTATGCCATCATAATTTTGACAAAAGCTACAATTAGATTAGAGTTTCAACAAAACCACGTTTCCACTTTGATTTCTCAAAACTCAGCGTCAATCCAAACATACACTTAATTTTGTAAACTAGATCATATTAAAATTCCAATTCAAGTAACACCTTCTAATTAAACCATTTAAATTCAAATTTTCAACTAATCACTTGAAATTCAATCTATCAAAAGCAAAATCAATTTGAACGAATCAAAATCCACAAAAAGAAGAACATAACTACTACCTGAGACATTTCACCTTTAAGCCGATTAATCCTATCAGCATTCGGATCACTAGAGAAATACTCCATCTGCTGATTCAAAACCCTAGAAAACTCATCATTCATCGCATAAGCTTCCGCAGTCAAAACCGCACGTCCATAACTCCTTACAAACCTCTGATGAATCTCTTCAAGAAAAGCAAACGGAATTCTCCGTCCAACACTATCATCCGCCATACAAAGCACGGTGAGTCCATCGGTACGTTTCACGTGAAAAATATACCGGTCTTGTGAATACGAAACATGTGTATCGTTGTTTCCGGGGATTTTCTCGAGGATTTGCCGCGCAATTGCGGCGGCGTTGGTTGTTGTGCCGGTGAACTCCGCGAGAATCACCGTTCCACGCGCCACCAGCGCGTAGAGTATACCCATTTTTACGATTCTGGTTCTGAAGAGAGTGATGAATGTTTGGATCAATGATTCAATTGAACTACTCTGTTGTTTTTTTGTATTTGCTTTTTTCTTTTTGAGATTATCATTATTGTGTTATCTGTAATTGTGCTGTTTATTTTTTATTTTTTAAGTTGCTTTCATGTTGATTATTTTATTATTTTTCGACTGCGATAAAAGTCAAATTTATCCAATAACTTGGGGGGTTAAAAGTGAAAATATTTCAGGTAGTTGAATTCTTTTATTTACTATTTGGAGTGGGAGAATGGAATATGCACTTTTTGTTGTCAGAGAGTGTCCTATTTATAGTTTTATACATTTTAAAACACCAATAATTTGATTTGATAGTAAAAACACATATTTACCACGAAAAAAAAACACATATTTTATGTTGATGGTTTTGAGTTCGAGAGAGATATGAATAAAAGATTTGTGTAATTTTATTGAATGAATTGAACTAACTATTTACAAGAGTGATGAAGTATATATACATTAAGTGATGTAACAAAATTGAAACAAACTCCTACCAAACTTATTACTTCACATGCAAGTAACTTGAGTTAGTTACTTCAAGTGCAAGTTTCTAAACAAACTACTAAACAAAGATAAGACTAATTCTAACTAAACTGAATTACTAAACCAATAGAAACTAATAAATTGAGAGGATCTTGACTCCTTTATGCTATACTCCTTCAGTCCCATAATATAAGCAAAAAAAACGCATTTTCTTTGTCCCAAAATATAAGCAAAAAAGACAGACTTTTATCCTATTTAATCTTGTTTTTTTTTTTAAATTTCTTTTCCAAAAAAAACTTTTGTTTATTCTCATAAAATTAAATGCAAATTACATTTAATTTTCTCTCTCTTTACTTTTTTCTATAACAATAGCCAATGAAAATTGTTTTTACATCTTTCTATAAAACTTTTTCCAAAAAAAACACAAAAAGTTATACTTCAAATTCTTATGTTTTAGTTTTCTTAATAAATATGATTTTTTTTCTTCTTCTTATAATTTGGAAAGAAGGGAGTAGTATTGTAGTGGTTGTGCCGTAGTCTCCTATCATAAATCTCATTGATTGTTTGCTTTAATTTTGGGGTCTTCCGACTTCAAATATCTTGAAACTCAACACTTAACAATCTTATCTTTGAACTTTTTTATGAAATATCTTTGAATTTCTTTTGACAGATTGAATTTATTTTTTACAAATCAATTATAATAAATTTTTTTGCGACATATAAAAAAAATACGAAAGAGTAATTTTTAAGTATGTAATAGAAGTATATACTCCCTCCGATCACTATTATAAGCAAATTTTGACTTTTTAGATACATTGAATAATTAATGTATTTAGTTTTTATTATAGACTTAATACATTAATTATTTAATGTATCTAAAAAGTGAAATTTTGCTTATAATAGTGACCGAATGGAGTAATAAAATAGAAACATGTAATCTTCTAAAAAAATAGAAGCATATAATTTGTCAAAGTGGAATTTTTATTTGTGTCGTTTGCAATGACTATTAATTAGAGTTAAGAGCAATCTCTTAAAAAAGTTGGCTTATATCTTCCAACTCCCGTATTTTCACATAGATAATTGTATGTTGTTGTTTCAGGATACTAATGAAGAAGACGAAGATACTAATTTTACAACTAATGTTGTTTATGACCTAGACGAAAATCACACTAGCTCAATGTGTTTAATTGTGTCGGATACTATGTAAGACTTTTGTGCGTCAAAATAACATATATCTTCTAAAAATGTCAAGATGAAGAAGTGAATGAAACTAGGATCTAGATGAATCAAGCTACACATATATTTCTTTCCTAAGAAAAGAGAATGTTTGACACAACTATCCATCATAAGCAGCCAGCCGATAATTACCTGCCAAGCATAACGGAACTTTAGTTTAATTGTCCCAATTATGTGTACACCTTTTGTATCTTGTGTTCTTTACGATTATTATAAATTAATTTCTTATCAACCGTAACTAATAATAAGGGGTTAAATTTTGTGTACACAATGTTTATGCAATTGTGTACCAGTTGTAATTTTTGTTTTAAGAGGCACTGAAAACTTGTTTTGTGAAGGCATCATATTCATTTGTATGAAGCACGGACACTTTTCGGATTAGGTGTGTTCCGGTGTCAGACACGTGTCGTATCCGACACCGACACACACCGACACTTGTAACCACACTGAATTATGTGACTTTTTTCAAATTATTAGTTGTGTCGGCGTGTCAGTGTCCGTGTCGTATCCGTTTCCATATCCGTGCTTCATTATTGTGTGCCCTTCAAGAACGAAGCATCAAGTGGCCACCTTTTTGTTTATTTACCTAAATTTTTGGTTCAAGAGAAAAATGAGTGCATTGCACGTTGCTATTAGTTTACATATAGTTGTCAAAGCAAGCTTTTTTGTTTGCCAAAGTTGTCAAAGCAGGCTTAGCATATAAACAACTAGATTTGAAGAATTTGGAGTGAAATTTTTCTCTTATACTATTTTTATATAGTGTCTTCCCTTTCTTTCTCTGATAAATCTATCAACCACGTCACCACCCTCCTGAAAAGCTCATGTTTCTGAAGGATGTTCTTTATAGGGAAGGATGTTTTAACCATATTTATGGAACGGGACTAAAAATAGTGCCTCAGCCTGCCTGCATATATTATTAAAGCAAATGTTGATTATTCTTGAAGGGAGCCCTCACTAATCACTATGATAATTTTATCATAATGAAGAGAAAACTTAAAAAGAAAAAAATTAGGACTGACTTGTTATAGGACCAATTACTTATTAAACCTGTATTTATTTAATAATTATTTTGACCGCTGATTTTTTTCCAATCATAATAATAATTTCATATTTTACTTGCATGTAGTTCCTTTTTTTAAAAATAAAAACAAGCGATATTTATGCATTCAAATTGATAGAGTACATCATTCAATATCGCTAAAACCATAAATGATGAATCTCTGAACAAACTCACGTGATCCAAGTTAATAACATACAACAACATAATATCTACAAATAATATGATAAAATTAAAGTCATCGGAATACTCATGCATCCGAATTTGCAATGTTGACGTCCAAATCATTGATTGAGCATCCGATCTTTCAGTATGAACCAAATTACTATGAAAAAAGTATAGACCTATGTGAAAAATCATTTATTTAGAATGAAATACATAGAAAAAGATGACGAGTGATATTGGGTCAAAATGTTGACCCAAAAACACCCACACAATGAAAAAATGAAAAAGAGAATCTAAGCATAAAAAACTAAGGTCGATTTGTTTCCCTAAAAAAACTAAAGTCGACTTGTTTCAATGGGATGAAATGCATGTAGTTAGTTAATAATTGGATTCAAAATTACCCAACATGGATTTCTAACCCGATTTTTCAGTTTTAGAATCACAACATGATGGACCTGCTAAATTATTTTTCTTAGGTTTAGTTTATACCCACAACCTAATTTTTTATGATATATATTTTAGGTCGTCTAAACAAAGACCTAACTTGGTAAAAAAAAAAACTAATAAATTATAGGAAAAAGATACATAGACACACCAATTGTTGAAACAAAATACGTTTAACAAACATTACCCTTAGAGTGGGGGAGATTGTTGGAACGAAATATGTTTAACATACGTTACCCTTAGAGTTTTGATGATAACAAGGTATTAAAAATTGTTAATTAGATATGCTAATATTTGTTCAAGTGTACAAGATCATAGACAAAAATTTGATATCTTTATAAGATTCTGGAAGAACAAAAGAGAGCAAAGGAATCAACAAAAGGAAGCTTGAAGCATCTGAAGAAAAGTGCATCTGAAATATAAGTGCTCCTGAAGTGATGACGTCATCAGAAGCAAGTTCGTCAGAAGCACCTCATTAGAAGCAAGATCACTAGAAGCTGAAGTTCATCAGAAGAAAAGACTTAAAGCTTCAAAGACTGGGTAATTGATTTAATCACGCCTAAGCATTGCAGAAGACTAGAAAAGTGTAACAACGGCCCTTGAGATGAAATTTGAAAGCATTAGATGCTTGTTCTATCAAGAGAGTTGACAAAGGACAATTGTACGAACTGTACAACCACTTCCTCCACTACTCTGTTCGTGTCTCTGCAACAAGACAAGAATAACAGCTCTACCTGCAGAAATGTTCCTTTTAAACTAGGAATGCATTTGAAATTGATCCTTCATAGGACAATAACCATATTAGGCAAAAAATCATTGGTAATTAGTAATTATCAACAAGCTTCAAACGACTCTTTTTTTGTGCTGGCAATTTTCCAACGTATCTTTCACACCTCTATATAAAGGAGTAAATAATTACTAGTTGGATATACATACAGACACAAAGGCAAGACTAATACAACAATACAAAGTTCCAAACTCTGTTATTGTTTTGCATTTAAAGTCACTTAGAATTTTTTATCAAAGTTCATATCTTAGAAATTCTATAGTCTTAAGAGTCTGTATCTGATTTGTATTGTGAACACCATTGATTGTATATTAAGTGTTCAAACTCAAACAAACTTCATTGTAATTCTGTTTGATTGAAATTCTTTGCTTGTCTGGTTGAACATTGCAGTTTTATTTATTTATTTATTTATTAATTCCATGAGATGAAGATAGAAAGTGAATTGAATTTTTCTTCTAAGCAAAGTGAATTGAATTTGTGGTTCATATTCTAAAGTTTATCATATTCTAAAGTGGACTAGTATTCTTGTGATGTGATGTATCAAATCAATTAATCATATAATATGACAAACACACTTCAATTTTTTTTTTAACAATTTAATAAATAATTCAATTTCTTCATTCTCATTTCTGTGATCATAATCAAAATTTTGATCATGGCATCATTCTGCCGGCGGTGTCCCGACACCGGAGCCATTGCACTTCTTGCCGGCGTTAGACTCCGGCGACCGGAGATGACCGTCGGGGATTGCCGGATCAGATATGGCTATTCTCCACGGAGAACGAGACTGTTGAGAATGAAGTTCACGGTGGTTGGCGCCGCCGGGGACGGCGGTGCACGGCGGAGAAAGGAGAAGGTTGGGCCATGCAATTACGCGGTGGAGGATGGGAGTGTTGGAAATGATGACGTGGCGGGGAGAAATGGAAATAGAGCGACGGAGGTGGCGGTGGCCGCGGCAGCGACGGTGGTGATGGGTGTCGGAAACAGAGTTCTTTATAAGTTAGCTTTGGTTCCTTTGAAACAGTATCCTTTCTTCCTTGCACAGCTTTCCACTTTCGGGTACTTCATTCACTTTTCTTTTGTTAATCTTGTAATGTCACTTTGGTGTCGGACACCAGATACGTCTTTTATCAGAAATGTCGGTGCTATAGAGTTGTTTACACCTTATTTTTTTAGGGAGTTCAAATATCATTATTTAGTGGAATTTTGTGGATTTGATCAAAAGTTTGAATAGCTGTTAGAGAAGGTTCGAATCCCAGTTGAGGGGTGTTCACATTTAGTGTCTGATAGTAACTTGAGTAAAATTACCTCGGATGGAGGGAACTTATGGGAAACAAAAAGGAAACAGTTGTTAGAGTAACGACCCTACCTTGATCCTTATATTGTGGAGAATCAGAGTCAAATGTGGACGATATAAACTCACATCATGTTATGGGTAAACAACTTAATTACGCGCTTATATCATAAGCACATATCATAGGAATGTTTATGTATAAGCTATTTCTGTTATAAAAGATAAAATAAGGTCAAACAGTTTTCATATAAATTATAATAAGTTGTTTTTTAAGCTATCATAGATAGCTTATGGTAATAAGTTGTTTTGATAAGCTCTCTTAAACAGTCTTACACGTGATATAATGCCAATAGACAAGTTCAAATAAGACAATCGAAACAATTTCACAATTTTGATAGCAGTCACAAACCTTTATTTTAATCCTTGAATATGATAAAATTTGGGGAGTTGAAATGAGGGAGTGATGTGTTTGTGTATGTTTTTTTTCTTCTTTCAGATATGTGATTGTGTACTTTGGTATTATGTATATTCGGCACCGTGCCGGCATTGTTACTGATGAGATGTTAAGTTTGCCAAAGACTTCATTTGTTGTTATTGGTCTTTTGGAGGCTCTTGCTGCTGCAACTGGAATGGCTGCAGGAGGTAGTTTTCCATTCTTTTTTCTTTGCTTTGGATTTCATTTTCAACTCATTATTCTATCCATGAGTAAGCATATCAAATTATGTTTCTAGATTACAAAAAGTATTTACATTTTGCTGTAGGGCATTCAGTTTACGAGAGTGAAAAACATTTAGTGTTGTTAAACTGATTTAATGTAATATACTATACACTCGATTTACTCAAACATTCAATCATATATCTCACTATTATCGTATCGTTTAAGTAATAATGTTATGTCATCCTTTGCAAAAAAAAACAGTTTTGTTATGTTATAACAAGATGATGAAATGTACTTAAGTTAACGTGTTACACTTGTTTATTAGATTACTACTATTATCACATATAATAAGACAGTGTATTAGCATGAATAAAACATATTTTTGTATCCCTCCCCTTAGGTTCAACACTAATTTGTGATTCATCTTTAGCTTTTGTCATTAGATGCTATGTTTACGTTGCATGATTTATCTCTTCACCAACATGATCATACAACAACAACCAAGCCTTTTCCCACTAAGTAGGGTCGGCTACATGGATCAAATTACATCATAATGTTCTATCATACATCATATTTCATACATCATATTTCTGTCCAACTCATAATCTGAATTTAATTGGATAATTTTCTGTGCTCTTTCTTGTATCAGCAATTCTCTCGGGAGCTTCAATTCCAATTTTGTCTCAGGTAAACGAATCAGCAAATAAGTGCTCGCTTGCATTTATCCTTAATTGCTTCATCTGCTTGATTTATCTAGCAGTTGACAATCTTTACTTAGTTAATGATATTTGTATCTAAATGAAGTATATGAATTTCAGAATCATCTACAAACCTTGGTACAAACTACAAACTAATATGAACTGAAAATTTCTTCAATACTGATACCAAATTAAATTGGTTTATGCATATTAATTCCAAAGTAGAAGCCCTTGGATATGTTTCGTCCTGTATGGCTAGTCATGTTCTCCCTGGTCGCAAATTTGGTTAAAAAATTTACACAAATTTGGCCTCTCTTTAGCTCATCTATGGGTAGGTCAAACTAAAGAAGCATAGTTAATTTGAAAACTTATTCTGTTGCAGACCTTTCTAGTGTGGCAAATTCTCCTGTCAATTATTTTTCTTGGGAGAAGATATAAAGTCAACCACCTACTCGGATGCTTTCTTGTCACAATTGGTGTAGTTGTTACTGTAGCAAGGTCAGTGGCACATGTTAATTTTTTTAAGGGATGCCGTGTTTTGGTGGTGGCTCAGTTTGTGAGTGTCACTAAGGGCAATGCATTCTTGAATCTTTAGGCTGTAGTTAAAAATATGGCCAAGACTTAGTTAACAAACTAATTCTGATGGTTGCTAAACTTCTTGGCACCAGTTGCCTGTTATGGAATTTTTGGGTAAGTTGATTTAATGATAATAGGATTCTTCAACATGTGTGTTTTAAGAGATTGCATGTCAAAGACTATTTAGGCCCTGATTGGATAAACAATTTTATTAAGCGCTTATCATATAAGTGCTTATATATAAGCTATTTTTATAATAAAAGATAAAATAAAGTCAGATGGTTTTTAAGTAAACTATAAGCTTGTTCATAAGCTATCTTGAAGAGCTTATGAATATATGCTGAAAACAGCTTCGATATGTGATACTGATAAGTCGTGTTCGTAAGCTCTGAAAATAATCTCACAAGGGAATATGCCAGCATGATATTAGGTTTCTTCTTCAACACATGTTTTAAGAGATTGCAGGTCAAAGACTAGTTAATGCTTTCAAATTGTAATGGTAGATTTCATGCTCTACAACAAAGTCAAAATTATGATTTCATATGTTAAATCTTATGAGGGACTCCATATGATATATTACTTGTGTGCCTTTGTGATTTTTGAAATCAAGTTTGAAGGATTTCCTGTTGTAAAACGTTGGAAACATTACTCTTTACAACATTGGACATATATGTTACTATCCGGTAGGAACTATCTGAGATTTGTTTTTACTGTCTAGGCCTTTTTATTTATACCACTATTTACTATTGTAGTGGACCTGATGCTGGAAATTCATTAAAGGACGGTGGCTTATTTTGGAGTCTTTTGATGATTGTTTCATTTCTACTCCAAGCAGCCGATACCGTGCTGAAGGTTATTGTCTTCTCAAGTTCATTGTGTTTTCCTCAACTTTTAAACAAATTTTTTCTATGGCTTACATTGGCATTTTCCGACTTTGCAGGAGCTAATTTTTTTGGATGCAAACAAAAAACTGAAGGTATGCACAGTGTTGACTTTCAAATTGTTTTCATTCATAAATTTATGCAAATCATGGCTTTTAAAAAATATGGTCTTGGGGGGAGTCATGGTCGTATTGTGATCCTTGGTATTGTGGATAGTCGTGGACATATGCAGCCTCAATCGCGATAAAAAACCTTGATGTCATGATTCAATTCACAATTGCAAACCTTTATTTAAAACCTTTAGAAAACAATATTACTAAATTGCAATAGTAATTTTATAATAACTTCAGTGATACATGATGGACTCATTTTAATAATCAAACTCGACCATGCATTCTTTTGTTGTTCAACACTCTAAACTAGGTTTTTTTTAAACTTGTATTTTTTCATTTTTCCCATGAGAGGAAATAATACGTTAGTATTATCTGAAACAGGGAGGCTCTGTGGACCTGTTCGTTGTCAACTCATATGGATCTGCATTCCAAGTAGGTATCCTTCAATCTGTCACATATATTCAACGTTTGTACTACATAGAAATGTTTACAAATATCCTTACCAAGGTATGTCTAAATGACTAAAGGTACACGTATATGATCAGTGTAGGCACTATTCATATGCCTTCTTCTCCCATTCTTGTCAAAACTATGGGGTGTCCCCTTCAGTCAACTACCAAACTACCTCAAAGACGGTGCAGCTTGTTTCCTAAATGTTGGCACATTATCAAGTGGTAAGCTCTATATCCTTTTCCATATTATCATATCTTTTATCGATCAGTTTTGGTGTGTGTACCCTTAAAAATGTTAGTATATTAGTTGTTATATTAGTATTTTCTCCTTCACCACACCAGTATCTCGGTCCTTTAACTCCTCAAACACTTGGACAAATCAACTGAGTTACACAAATCCTATTTTGTTATTTTGATCTGTATCATCTCTTACATAGCCTCAATGTTACAAGGCAAGATGAATTTGAATGCAAAATTTAAAGAATCGCAATTATCTGTTTGATGGGATTGGGCTGGCTCAGAATCCTAATTTTGCACTCTTAGTTTTGTGATTAATATGATACAAAAAAAATTTGTTTTTTTGGTTCCAGGATGTGATGGTGCACCTCTGCTACCATTGCTGTTTATTATTGTAAACATTGGTTTCAACATTGCATTGCTTCATCTCCTGAAGATCTCTTCAGCTGTTGTATCTTGTCTTGCCTCAACATTTTCAGGTATGCTTGTTTCACAGAAGTATAGCTACACTGACGTTGATATATTGTTTAATGACAACTATGAAATATCAAGTTATTTACTATTTTTGCAGTGTTGTGCATGTGTATGTAATTGAATATTCTTGTTTCACATATTCACATGATCTTGTTTTAAGAAGTTTATATAGAAAAACTAAGTGCTTGTTTGAATTCATTTTTTGGGAGAGTAAAAAATTATTTTGAAGACTTAAAATTGATTTTGGTATATTTGGGGTTCTCGACTAGAAATGATTCTAACTTGAAGCTAAAATTTGTGACTTTTACTTTAATGTAAACGTATCCAACCATAAAAAACACACCTTTTGCTAAAATCACTTTTACAAAATCAATTTTCACCGCTAAAATCACATCACCGCTGTTGAAATGAATTATGAGGTTATACTCAACTGATATCTACAATTTGGCTTTGTGGTAGTTCCAATATCCATCTATGTGTTCACACTTCAATTGCCATACCTGGGTGTTGCCTCATCTCTTCCCACAGGCTTTGTGGCAGGGGCCATAGTTCTCCTTATTGGCTTACTCATTTATGCATGGAACCCTTCAAATGGCTCTTCAGGTGCTTCCTTCACAGAGGGTTCCACCTAGAGAAACAAATGTGTTGGGATTCTACTGCAGAAGGTTCAACACTAAAAGTAGTAACAGATTCAGGTCTAATTTTCAATGAAGACTACATGAAGCAGAAAGGAAAATGTTGTTGTTGTTGTTGTTGTAGTATATAATATGTTTACTCAATAAATTGCTAGTAGGTATTCATGATGAGCTTAAAAGCTCAAGTGATAAAGAAAGGGTAGGGATAGAAAAGTTCTCAAAATCCAATTTTTGTGTAAGCTGAGAAAGTAAATAAATGGAGAGTAAAAGTCAATTTTGTTGACTAAGGATATACACTTATTATGAATATATAAAATATATGTAACTTTTGAAAAGCATAATATCCTCTCCACTAACTGGAATAGGACATTGAACTGTATTTTATGTTGAATCAGGTGATATTTGGAAGAGTGTATTGAATCTTGTCTTGTGATATAAATACTTGTGTGAGTGTGGTACTTTTCTGACCATGGAAGATCACATTTTACTCTCTCTCGTATTCAATTTTCAGTGACTTTAAGTGGAGTATATTTTATTTTCTAGATGATTATTATATAATAATCAGTATTTGTCAAATAAATACCTAATTTAATTAACCAAACATTCATATCATAAAATTTGAATAATTTAAGTGACTTAGAGTAACTAATATGGCATGCAATGACACAAGTGGAAGAACTTGAGTCTTTGACCATACTTATGAAACAACACACGTTAAGAGAAGTCAATCTCTTAACTTGATCTCAGTTATCTAAAAGGATTAATCTACACGGTTGTAGGGGAGAGATACCTTGGTTTATATATATATATATATATTTAAACAATTTACTTTTTGGACTCAAGAATTTAGACACAAGATTTGGACACACACATAAAAATAAATATTATTTAATCATTTAAAAATACACATCATTTAATTCCTTTTTCTTTATACATTTTTTTTCATTTTGTGAGTGTGCTCAAAACCTTATATGACCACACAAAAGTTTCTCCACCAAAACATTGGATCATCGGGTTTATTCAAATGACTTGAAACTTACTAAATTTTGATATTCAATTATATCATTTAGGTTGTACTCCCCAATTCAAAAAGAGAGAAAAGTTTGTGAGAATTTTAGATGGAATGGGTTAAGGTTTTGGAAGACCACATTATACTCGCTGATATTTCAATTTTCACCGAGTTTAATCAGAGAACATTTTCATTTTCTATTTGATTATCAATATATAAAGAGAATAGGAAATTCTGGATCGAATTTTTCATTATTGTAATTATAACTTTAAACAAATTTATCTTTTAAGAATTTATATTGTTAGTATCATAGAAAAATAAGATTTTATATTATATTTGGTATATTATTGGTAAATTGTTGGCCTTAAAAAAATCTTACGATGAGGTTTAAGAGCTGTTTTAATGAAAAGTTTGACTTCAAAGGAAAATGAAACAAGTCCCACATCGGAAGTGTTTGAAAAATAATAAGGAGAATTCAGAGGTGAAAGTTTTCTTCCCTGAACCACACCTTGTGTATGTTCTATGATCCATTTATGGCGCGAAAGTATTATTTGAACCCTCTATAAAAGGATTAGCAAGAAATAGGAATCACTCTCTTCTCTCTGTGAGCTCTATGCTCTTCTGGTTGCTATTAGTCTTGTACTTACCCTTCTTTTACCTTTCCTTTGTGTCATGCAATTGTATGGTTATGTTGGTTTTCTTCACATTTTGTTCTGAAGGGATAATCATGTAATTAGGGCCAAGTTAGTAAAATTATTTCTTATGAAATCGGGAAAATTCAATATATTCAACCATCTTTCCCTTTTTTGAGGGGAAAATAAAGAAACATTTACTTTTCTTGATTTCGTATAAAAAAGGAAATATTTCAACTTAATTACCATTTTTTTATATACATGGTTTTCATTTCTGCGTTGTCTGTGTGTTAAGTGGATTCAAAGCAGAAGAAGCAATGTTGAGAGTTTGCCGATTACGAGTTGGAATGGCGATTCCAAAACTCTCTGAACTTTCCACAATTCCATCACTATTCTCCTTCTCTTTTCCTTCCCATTCTCCCTCCCAAATCCACACTTTTTCCTCCACAAAAACCTTCCATTTTCACTCACCTTATTTTCTTCCTCTTTCACCATTTACTTTTATCATGTCTCCCAATGCAACAAGTACTCATTTTCTCCAAATCCCACTTTTTATTTTCCATTTCTGTTTTCTAGTCAATCCTTTGCTCCTCAAAGATTAGATTATCACCTTGTGATGTAATGTAGCGTTTCAAAAATCAATAAAATCTGATCATTGTTTTGTTTTCAGCTTTCTATAGCACGGGGAGTAGTGTTGTTGAAGGTTGTGGGGAAAGGGAAGTATTGGTGCAGCATTTGTTGGTGAAAGAAGATGACGAGAAACTATTGTTGGATCTTCAAAAGAGACTCTCTGCAGGTTAAAAAACTTGGATTGTACAATTTAACTAATGTAGTGTCGTAAATTGTCTGTGTTTATCTGCTTCAGCATTTAGAGAATGATAAATTGATTCTAGAGCTGAAGAGTTGATTTTAACGTATATGAATGTTCCCGATTAGAGTTGATTCTAGCTTGAATCTAGAATTTGGAGTTTTTCCCTTTACAATTGATTTTTAACCTCAAATTTAGTGTTCAACCTACCTACCTCAATGTATGCAAATATAATATAATTGATTTTAAATAGAAATTAAAAAAAGCTTATTTGGTTACGCGGTGTCTGCTCTTTTGTATTTCGTTTCTGTTACAATTTGTTGTGTTTCTTACACAGGTTTGTCGCTTCATAATATTTGCCGCTTAAAAAAAAATGTCACCACATAACCAAACACACACATCATTGTTTGAATTGAGCCGTCTTCTCCTGTCAATTTGTAGGGTGTGGTTTTCGAAGATATGATTTGTTCAGTTTAACTTCCTAAGGCTTGTTGTGTGTCCAGGTGAAGATTTGAGCGATCTTGCTGTGGACCATTCGCTTTGCCCATCTAAAGAAGGAGGAGGAAGGCTTGGGTGGGTGAGAAAGGGACAAATGGTATGATGTTTAGGTTTACTTAAATCTTGTTCTTAGGGTTTCTCAATTTGCTCATGATTTGCTACTTTTTGTGCTTCTGGCTTAGGTGATTCCAATTGGTATGCATCACTTTCTTCTGTAAATTTGTCTGTTAGAAGAAGAGATATAATTACTATAGGGCAAAAACTTTCTTTGGGTTTATGAGAAAGGGGAAAAGGATATATTATGCTTTTCCTTGGATTTTCTTTTGCTAACGATAATTGTGCCATATGATTCTATGGAGTGAAGTTCATGAAGTAGAAATATAGACCTAGCTATGGAAGTGCCTTTTTTAAGATTGATCTTACATTACAATAGTACAATTATGTAATTGGACATATCTCTGATGATGTAAATAGGTTCCTGAATTTGAGGAGGCTGTGTTTAGTGCACCTTTAAACAAAGTTGTAACGTGCAAGACAAAATTTGGATGGCACCTGCTGCAGGTTTTATCTGAAAGGTATTTCAAGGCATATTTTTTTTCTAAGTTGGATGGTAAAATGTGTTTCTTTTGGATAAGAAATTTATTGAATATTTGGTTATTTTGGTAAATCTTTATTGATTGTTTGATCCAATTAGCCAACACCACCTTGTGTGACAAGGCTTGGTAGTAGTAGTTGTTTATTTTAGTGAGTGTTCTTATGCCTCGTAAATCTTTTCCTTTAACCATTAGGGAAGAATCGGTATTTCAAGACATTCAACCTGATGAGCTGCATGTGAAACTTCAAGATCCAAACTTCTTGAAGGAGGCGCAGTTAATTGATGTTCGAGAGCCTGAAGAAGTGTATGCTCCTCCTATTTTCTTTGACTTTAACTAGTTATTGAAATCATTGAAATGCATTTACTCATTTAGTTTAGTACTATTAGTAGCTAGAAGCCTGAATGAGTGGTGATAAGTTGATGAGGAAAAGAGCTTGCACAAAATAGACAATATCAGGCTGATCTATAATTAAATAGAACAGAAAGTTTTGAGAGAATTTCAACATTAATGCACTTTTGATATCTCGTAGGCTAGAACATGTACTTTTGTTTGATTGCATGGCATATTCATTTAGTAGCTTGCACTTTTATGCATCTATTTTTTTTCTTTAGTTTTTTGAACTGTCCTTTCATCTTACTTATATTGTCATGTTTACAGTAGCTGATTTTGATTATCCTATCTTTTAATGATAGTCTCATCATACACAGGGACAAAGCGTCTTTACCAGGATTTATGGTTCTTCCCCTCCTTCAATTTGGAACATGGGTGCCTGAAATAAACACCAAATTTGATCTTCAAAAGGATACATATGTTCTTGTAAGTACAGCTCTAGCAGTCCAAGTTTGAATGGTTGTATTATACGCCTTTGTTTTCTGATGTTTGAATTCATTCATCTTCAGAACTTGTAGTTTGTTGTTCCATACTGAAGCTGAATTAACTGTTTAGTTGCTTTTGCTGCGTACATATTCGATAACTTGACTTCTAAATGCAGTGTCATCACGGCATTCGGTCATTAAAAGTTGCCAGGTGGTTGCAGTCACAGGTAAATAATTTTTGTCTGATCATCCGACCTTAAAAGTTTAAGCATGTCTATGTGTGTTTTACCTCGTAACTTATTGTCCACTTACCGGTGTTAGTGATTATTCTAAATCTATGCATTGCAGACAATTGTTGCTTTAAGCATGTAGTATTTGTATGTGGCGTTTAAGATAGAGAATGTTGTAGAGTAGTAAACACTAGACGACTAATAGAATAATATGGTTTTCACTTTATCATAGTCAGTATTGTCCAAGATTGGTACTGTAGTGCTATAGTGTAGAGGAATTTTAACAAACCCTTATTATTTTGCGAACCTGATTTAGTATAAAGTGTCATCAAATGGTGATTCTAGTATTGTAGCATAATTGAAATTGAACAAACTGCTACTTTCTGCGGTGATTATAGTATTGTAGCATAATTGAAATTGAACAACAATCCATGATTGACAACACTGATTAAAGTAAATTTTTTGAAGATTTTTTTTACCTCCTAAACAAAGACAGCTCCTATATATGTTTGTGGAATCGGAACTGACATGTTGAGGAATTAATTCTCATGTTTCTTAAGTTACTATGACATAGTAGTCATTGTTTTCTAACTTAACGAACAAGGTACACCACTGCTTAGGATGATGATGACTTCCGAAAGGCAACAGTCTTGTCAGATAACCTCATTAGTTAGTAACAATTAGACAGCTGGGCCCTGTTTGGACTAACAATTTAATTAGGTTTTTTATGGCATAAGCGCTTATCATATAAGGGCTTATGTATACACTATTTCTATAACAAAAGATAAAACAAAATCATACTATTTCTATATAAGCTATAAGCTGTTTTCATAAGTTATCCTGGAGAGCAAGTTGTTTTCATAAGCTATCCTGGAGAGCAAGTTGTTTTCATAAGTTCTTCTAAACGATCTTACATGTCACAAGTGTTCATGCGAGTATACAATATTTCAGGGGTTCAGGAAAATATACAATATTTCTGGAGGAATCAATGCCTATGCGGTGCAGGTCGATCCATCGATTTCTACATACAATAGACTGAAATTTGGTGAGAGGACTCCATCCAATATTTTAGCAAGTCACCCTTTCGGAACTTTCAACTCTTACTTGAGAGGCAAGGCATGAGAGTTCAGGGATAAATATTGGTACGGACATGTTTATTCTGAATTGGAGGATTCTTTAGTTCTTGTTTCAAAAAATTAAGGTTACATATCAGGTGCCTATAAGGTGTTGTTTGGTTTCCTCTGCAAGTAATTGTAACTTGCTTATTTGATTTTTTTTCTTATTCTCCTACAATTGCTTCCTTTCAATTCCATGGCTTTCTCTTTCATAAACGGACATGATTTTTATGTGATCCTCTCTGAGGCAGGTTGTTTTAAATTTTAAAAATACCATTTTAGATTTTATAGTTATATATGCTTGTGTGTAAGTTTCATTTGAAAATTGTTTTATTAAAAAAAATTATGTTGAAAATTAAATAACTATTTCAATCCAACTTTTGAAGAAAATTATTTTTTTATGTGAACCGAATATTTTCTGTGTGCACATATGCAGAGACTAATTCATTGAGCTGAGTAGAATTAGAATAAGTAGCAAAATTTCTCTCAAGAAATTTAATGCCGTTGCATTCCCAGGTTTATAGAACATAGAGAAAAACATATTTTATGGTGTCTATAATTTTCAATCATATTAATAAAAAACTATTTTGATATGTACATTTTTTTTCCGACAGGACATGTAAATTTTTCAACCTGTATGTCTTTTCATCTAAAATTTACATTTTACTCGTTGGTCACTCTAATATTTGACATTAATCAAATACGTTAACTCTGTTAAGAAATTATGATGCGTGACTACTTATCTCACTATGAGTGATGATGTGTAATATTGAGAAAAAAAGTAAATAGTTAATTACATTCTTTTTATTTCATATGGAAAAGAAAAAACTTTTAATAACTTCATAAGCCAGATACTTTTTTTATTATAATTGAGTCCAAAGAGTAATTCTCTTGTGATTTTTGTAATTTTTTAGGGAGCATTTTATTTTTCATAAGATTTAAAAACATGGATCAGTTCGGTTCAATCGAAGGTAATAATAATGATATATTGATATTACCTATGTATTGTGCATAGGAAAATAGAAAATAGAGCTACATTTTTAAGTAAACGTACTTGAGTTTGTACCAAATGAAATGAAGTATTTGAACCTAGTTTGTCTATACGTACTTGTGTTGAATTTACATCAACGTACTTTAATTGGATTTGAGTATGATAGACTCAGAATCTAATGTGCCGACCAAAATAAGTTTACATAAAGATATTTGAATTGAATACTTATTCTATTAAACAAACAAAGTTTCTTAGACCAAAAAAAAAAAAAAAGTTTCATGTCTGAATGAATGAATTGAATTGAATGTTAATGAAAAGAAAAACGATAAAACAAAAAATTATCACACAAAGAATGTTAATAAAAGGTTTTATGCAAGTTCCTTGGTCAATTTTCTGCTTTCCATTTACATGAACAGATTTAAAAATGAAAAAGTGTTAAAGAAAATGCAAACAACCTTAAATGGAATTTTTATAAAAAAAATAATCATGTATTCAATGCCTTACAGATTGAATTATTTGATAAATATTTTTTTAATTTGAAATTCTTTTAAAGTGTCTTCCTAGAGCATTTGTTAACAAACAATCATAAACCCACGATAATATTTTAATGTATCAAAATTTGAAAATAATACTTGAATTGAATGCGTATTACGTTAGTTAAAATAGTTATTGAATGGTAAATATTTGTTCACCGATTTTTAGAATGAGAAGGGGTATTTTGGAAATAATCAATCTATGTGGAGAGGAGTGTAACTAGCAGAATCGGTATTGTGTTGGATTCATCCAAAGCAAAACAGAAGAAGCAATGTTGAGAGCTTGTCAATTTCGCGTTGGATTACCAATTCCAAAACTCTCTTCACTTTCCACAATTCCTTCAATCTTCTCTTTCTCTTTTCCTTCACATTCTCATTCCAAAATCCACACTTTTTCCTACAAAAAACCCTTCCATTTTCACTCACCTTCTTCTCTTCCTCTTTCACCCTTTACTTCAACCATGCCTCCTAAATCATCAGGTACACATTCTCTGCAAAACCCACTTTTTATTTTTCATTTTTTTATTGGATTATCACCTGTTGACGTAGTTAAGATTTTAAAAATTGAATAAAAATTTGATTTTTTTGTTTTTGTTTTTAGCTTCATATAGTACTGAAGGTGGAGGAGAAAGGGAATTATTGGTGCAACATTTGTTGGTGAAAGAAGATGACTCGAAACTATTGTTTGATCTTCAACAGAGAGTCGCTGCAGGTTAAAAATACTTGGATTTTTACAATTCAATTAATGTAATATGGTATATTGTTTGAATTGAAGCAATAATTTGAGAAAATAGAATAATTGACCAGTAACCATATACTATGAAGCACGGATGCTGACACACTGACACCACTAATAATTTGAGAAAATCGCATATTTCATAATAATTAGCAGTGTCCGACACCGGGACACGGCTAATTCGAGGAGTGTCCTTGCTTCATAGTTATATTCGTGAATCGTGATAGTGTTGGAAACTGACATCTCTTGGACACTGGACACACCTTTAATAGGAAGTCTTGGTGCTAGATATTTCTGGGAGATATTTATTTGTGAAGTTTCTTTCTAAGGCTTTCTTGTTGTGTGTTGTGTGTTCAGGTGAAGATTTGAGTGATCTTGCTGTGGAACATTCAATTTGCCCTTCTAAAGATGAAGGAGGAATGCTTGGGTGGGTGAGAAAGGGACAAATGGTATGCTGTTGTTTAGAACCTTGTTCTTACGGTTTTTCAATTTGTCTAGATTTTGCAGTTGGCTACTTTTTGTGGTTACGTTTGGTATACATCACAGCCTTATGTAAAATGAAACTGACTTTGTCTGTTTTAGAAGGGTATATAGTTGTATGAAGTTTCTTTGGGTAGGTGAGAAATTGAGGTTCAAAGGATACAATATGCTTTTTCTTGCATTTTCTTTCACTGAGTTATGATAATTGTGCATGTGATTCTGTGAAGGGAATCGGATAAGATAGAAGTGTAAACCTAGTTATAGAAGTGTAATTTTTAAAATTAATTTTACTATTGTTGGAAATTCTACCTTAATTGTGGTCTGCCTCTAACCACCTTAATTGCAGCATTTGGGTTTGCCCTCATTGTCGCTTCCAACAACTTCATTGTGTTGGACTTGAGAGGTCGGGTTTAGTCCCACATGACCAAGAGACATGGCCTAAGTAGTAGTGCTTGTAAGTTTGGACAGTGCACACCTGACAAGCCGATTTTGTAGGATTGAATTACACTCAACCCAAACTCTAAGATGATATCGGAGTCTATCCTAGATCTGTTGTTGGACTGCCCGCATTGTCCATGCCCCTAGCCCAATTTATGCCAGGTTGTGAGGCAGGGTGTTGGAAATTTTGCCTTGATTGTGGTCTGCCCCTAGCCATCTTAAATTTGGCTTTTAAATTGCCTTCATTGCAGCTTCGAGCACCTTAATTTTGCTGGGTGTGAGAGGCTGGGTTAGTCCTACACAGCCTAGAGATCTAAATAGCCGTGAAGGGCCTCTTTGTGTGGTGTTGTGTTTTAGTTTAGTGGGGCCTGAGAATTTTATATGCTTTTGTCTAATAGGAAGTGGATTGTTCTGTGGCTTCCTGTGGATTGTTTGGTGAGCCTAGCTTGGTTGTGTGTTAGGAGAGAGCGTCTATTTCTTTTGTTTGAGGAGTGGTTAATTAATTCTCTCTTTTAAGTTGGGGTTTTCTGTTTAGGTGTTATGTTACCTATGCTCTGTATAGGCAGTGTGGTTGTAACCTTTTTCCCACCGGATACGTCTTGTGTTTCGGATCAAGTTTTTTCAACCAAAAAAAAGTACTAATAAATTTGAGTAGTCATCATCTTACAAGTCAAGTTGATTTTGTAGTGTTGAATTAGACCAACCCAAATTCTATGAACTGCAATAGTACAGTTATGTGATTGAACATATCTCTAATTATGAAAATGCGACAGGTTCCTGAATTTGAGGAGGCTGTGTTTAGTGCACCTTTAAACAAAATTGTAAGGTGCAAGACCCAATATGGATGGCACTTGCTGCAAGTTTTATCTGAGAGGTATTTCCAGGCATATGTTTTTTAAGTTTGATGATAAGATGTGTTTAGTTCCAATGTGAAATTCATTGAATATTTCGCTATTTATTAACCCTAATTGATTGTTTGATCTAATTAGCCAACATCACCTTATGGGATAATAGTAGTTGTTTGTTTTAATGAGTTTCTCATGCCTTGTAAATTTACTCCATTAATTGTCAGGGAAGAACCAGTACTTAAAGACATTCGACCTGATGAGCTGCATGTGAAATTTCAAGATCCCAATTTCTTGGAGGAGGCACAGTTGATTGATGTTCGAGAGCCTGAAGAAGTGTATGCTCCTATTTTCATCAACTTTTAACTAGTTTTAAATGACTGAAATGCATTCTTGTATGATCTGTATATGTTCATTTAGTTTAATACCGTTACTACTTGGCATGTTGAGTTAGTGATGATAAAAGTTGATGAGGAAATGAGCTTGCACAAAAGAGAATATCAAGCTGATCTATAATTCACTAGAAAGTATTGAGAGCATTTCGCTAATTCCCTTTTGATATCTCATGGATATCTACTTTTATATGATTTTATTTTCTAATATTTTTCTTTTTCTCTTTAGTTTTTTGAGTTTTCCTTTTATATTGCTTATGTTTACGTCAGTGGCTGATTTTGGTTTTCCTATCTTTTAATGATTCTCTCATCATACACAGGACCACCGCATCTTTGCCAGGATTTACGGTTCTTCCCCTTCGACAATTTGGAACCTGGGGGCCTGAAATAAATTCGAAATTTGATCCTCAAAAGGATACATATGTTCTGGTAAGCACAACTTTAGCAGTCCAAGTTTGAATAGTTAGAAGCCTTTGTTTTTTGATGTTTCAGTTCATTCATCTTTATTTTGATTTTCAATATTGAAGCTGAATTAGCTGCTTAGTTTTTTTTCTTCTTTCTCTCTGGTGCATGCATATTGATAACCTGACTTCTGAATGCAGTGTCATCACGGAGTGCGGTCGTTACAGGTTGCCAGGTGGTTGCAGTCACAGGTAAACAGTTTTTGTCCTTAAAAGTGTAAGCATGTCTAATGTCTATGCGTTTTTTGCCTTGAAACTTGTTCACATACTGATATTAGTTTAATTCTGAGTCCATGCAGACAATTGTTGCTTCATGCATGTAATATTTGTATATTGCTTTTAAGGTAGAGAATGTTGTCCTTTTCAAAATTAAAAAAGATAGAGAATGTTGTATTGTAGACAAATAATTGAATAAAACGGTTTTCGCTTTATCAAAGTCTGTGTTGTAAAAAGTCTACCCAAAATAAAAGTCTGTGTTGTAAAATAGCGGCGCTATAGTACTATAGCATAGTGGAATTTTAACAAACCGTTATTGTTCCATGATTTAGTATAAAGTGTTGTCTAATAGTGGTTATAGTAGAGCTCCGCGATTGACAACATTAATCAAAATAAATTTTGTGATGATTTTTAAGACCTCCTGAACAAAGACAGTTCCTATATATGTTTTTGGAATTGGAACTGACATATTTAGGAATTAATTCTTATGTTCTTGTAGTCATTGTTTTCTAATTTAATTTGATATACTTTGAAATGTCACAGTATTGTCACATAACCCCATTAGTTAGTTACAATTACACAGCTGGCCTTGTTTGGGTTAACAACTTGCTTATAACATAAACGCATGTATCATATAAGTGCTTATGTATAAACTATTTCAATAATAATAAATAGACTAAAATCAAACAACTTATCATATATGCACATGTCATGAGTTGTTTCCCTAAGCTCCCTGAAACAGTCTCACTAGTCACTAGTGCTTATGGCTATAGATAAGCTCAAATAATTAATTCCAAACAAACCCTTAGTAGATTCAGGTAGTTAGAGAGGATGAAATATGACAATGTGTATAAATAATAGGAGGGATGTGAGGACTGCTAGTCAATTAAGAAGTACTGTTATTGTAATAAATGGAGATTTTATGTCATGTTTCTTTGTAATACAATACCAATGTTCCTATCATATATTGTTTTCTACGTATTGACTTTTGATTGTGCCATTGTCAATGTTTCAGGGGTTCAGGAAAGTATACAATATTTCTGGAGGAATCCATGCCTATGCGTTGATGGTCGATCCGTCAGTTCCTACATACTGATTTACAGGATTCTGCCACTTTCCTCTCCTTGCATGTGAGCATTTTTCCTTGCATGAGATCAAGATTTTGCGAGAGGAATGCATTCAATATTGTAGCAGGTCACACTCTTTGGAAATTTCAACTTTTTACTTGAGAGGCAAGGCATGCAACGTTCATGAATAATACCAAAGGAAATAGTAAATCTAGATGCCTTACCTAAATCTAGACCAATAAATATTGGAAATGTGCTTATTTTGGATCAAGAATTGAAGGCTTCTTAAGTTCTTGTTTCAAAAAATTAAGATTACATATCAGGTCCCTGCAAGGTGTTTTTGGTTTCCTCTGCATCTAACTTTACTTTTCTTAATTGATTTCTTTCTGCTACAATTGTTTCTGTCTTTGTGGTGCCTTTTGAAATTCCACGATCTCTTTCTTAAGTGATTTTTCGATTGTTAAAATGGTGATTTTCTGGTTTTCGAAATTCCATTTAAAGCAGAGGTTTTTTTAATACATTTATAAAAACACCTTTTTATTTTAAAAACTAATTATAATTACATTTTTTCAGAATTATAATCATCAATCTATTTTTTTTCTTCCCAAAAGCTTTATATAAAAACCTTGCAAAGTTTTTAAAGTGGTTTTGTTATTAAAAAATTGAAACAATACTGGTCTAAATTCCAATGTAATAATTATTATTGAGCAAAAGCCAATATGGCCCGTTGAATGGTCTGTTTAATTTGTTAATCACTTTAGTTCTTGACGTAAATCAAATAGAATAGTCGGAGATGGTAACTCTTCTAAAAACAAACAATTTATTCTATTATGGATGATTACGTGGGTAATTGCTTTATAGGATTTTAATTCCTGACTGCACAAAATATATTTGTAGTTACGACCTGGTTTTCTTTTATAAGAACACAACTCTTAATCGGCTTATTTTAGAGGTTGAGCGGAGTAATCACCGATTATGTGTAATATTAAGAAGACCATATCGATGGTGATGTCTGCAAGAACAAAATTGACACAGTCTGAACTTTCCTTTTACAGGACCCCAATCTGAATCAGTCTATGTGACCATTTCTTTCTTGATTTTACAATCTGCTAATTGCTTATGCATTCGGCAGTTTTCATTCAACGTGCTGCCAACTTTTGTACTGTATTTATTATTATCATCAGAAACTTCGTAGGGTATGCTAAACAACAATGTGCAAACGTGAAGAGTTGTATTTATTTTTTTGAATGCTTCAATGTATGCTAATTCAGCAAATAACCTTATTTTGATTCATTATTTTTATTGGTGGCTTTGTTAATATTTAATCTTATGTTAGGTGTCACATTTGAAACATTTAATTGTCTCATTATTACAAGGGTTTGTCTTGCATGTGTAATACTATTACACATGTTAAAGCAACCAAAAACAACAACAATTATTTATTAAAAAATACATATTTCCTATTAAATGCACAAATTTTAATGCAAACTTACATTTTAAGCTTTTTAATATATGTAAAGTTGCACATTCTCTCAAAAAAAAAAAAAACGTAAAATTGCACATGATAGAAAAATTCTACTTTTATATATTTAAAGAGTATCTTTCAAAATATATTTAAAGACTAGTATTGTACAATATACATGTGTAGATTTTTCACTTTTTTGCTATGAAAAGAAGAAAACCATGTCATGTCATGTGTTGTTATGTTACTTGTTAGTAACTAACTACTGTTACATATGTACGATGTTATAACAAGATTCTTTGACATTTGTAACAGACCAAAATCCATTTTCATTCTTTCTATCTCCGAAATTTCCTCCAAACCTTTGTCTCAATAAAAACCTTAACCCCTTACAACGTATGACACACACCAATATCTCTTTCCTTCCTAAAATCTATCACCTTCCTCTAATTTTTTTTTGTTTCAATCATCATTCCAATCTGTCATTAATCAACAAACTATCCTTTTTAATACCCTTTAATTTTTCTCCTAAGTTTTTTTTAGACTTTTTTTTATGTGCATGTGCTTCCATTAACTCTTTTCTCATTTCATTATTCACAATGTTGTAACATTCACCACCTTTTTTCCATCACCTATATTTTCTTTCCTTCCAAATTCCTGCCATCCCTTTTCTTCTGATTGATTCTCCCTTCCACCATGGGCAATTGTTGCTCAGGTGGTACTGAAGACCCTGAAGATAAGGGAGAAAACAATCAACAAAACAACGATGCAAATGGAGATTCTTCAGCTACAACGCCGCCACCATCGTCAAAACCTTCGCCTCAACCTTCTAAACCATCAAAACCTTCCACGATCGGTCCTGTTCTCGGCAGGCCAATGGAAGATGTTAAGGCTACTTATAGCATGGGGAAGGAGCTAGGGAGAGGACAATTTGGTATAACACATTTGTGCACACACAAAACCACTGGAAAACAATATGCATGCAAAACAATAGCCAAGAGAAAGCTTGTGAACAAGGAAGATATTGAGGATGTTAGGAGGGAGGTTCAAATCATGCATCACCTTACAGGACAGCCTAATATTGTGGAACTTATTGGTGCTTTTGAAGATAAACAATCTGTTCATTTGGTTATGGAGTTGTGTGCTGGTGGTGAACTTTTCGATCGAATCATTGCTAAGGGTCATTACACCGAACGCGCTGCGGCTTCCTTGTTGAGAACCATTGTTCAAATTGTTCATACTTGTCATTCCATGGGTGTTATTCATAGAGATCTTAAGCCTGAGAATTTTCTTTTGTTGAGCAAGGATGAGAATTCTCCTCTCAAAGCCACCGATTTCGGTTTATCCGTCTTTTACAAACAAGGTTATACATTTTTACCTTTTTTTTATTTAAAAGCAAAATTTAAACAGACAAAAAATTTTGGTGAAATATATACCAAAGTTATACTATGTGAACAAAATTATCAATATGTTTTCTTGTAGTAAGTTTAGGATATGACATACTATACAAATTCAAATTCAAGCATATTATAACATGGAAAAGATATTTTTTGACAGGTGACCAGTTTAAAGATATTGTTGGTAGTGCATATTACATTGCACCTGACGTGTTGAAGAGGAAATATGGACCAGAAGTAGACATTTGGAGTGTTGGTGTCATGTTATATATTCTTCTATGTGGTGTTCCACCATTTTGGGCAGGTTTATTATATTCACTCCCTTCATTTTTAATCTACTACTTAATAGAACAAAGAAATTTCCTCTTGAATTGATTCTATGTCTGCTCAATTTGAAACTGAAACTAAGATTTGGTTTTGACAGAATCGGAAAATGGGATATTCAATTCCATCCTAGGAGGTCATGTTGACTTTTCCAGTGATCCATGGCCCTCCATTTCACCTTCAGCAAAGGATCTTGTAAGGAAAATGTTGAATTCAGATCCCAAGCAGAGGATTACAGCATATGAAGTTCTGAGTAAGTATATGCACTGCTTGAATTCAACTATTATGTTTAGATGGTTCACAAATTAATTTGACTTCACCCCCCTCAATTGGTGTAATCGAAATTCTAACTTAGTACTTCTTTTGTGAAAAATAGATCATCCGTGGATCAAGGAAGACGGAGAAGCACCTGATACACCTCTTGACAATGCAGTGCTCAATAGGCTCAAACAGTTTAGAGCAATGAACCAATTCAAGAAAGTTGCTCTAAAGGTATTTTGCTTATAATCAAATCTTAGGTGTAATTCATTTTACTATTTCCCCACTAAGATTGCATTGAACTTAACAGTATACTAACAAAATTTACATATGGACAGGTTATTGCTAGCTGCTTATCAGAGGAAGAAATCATGGGATTGAAGCAGATGTTTAAGGGTATGGACACCGACAACAGTGGAACCATTACAATTGAAGAGCTCAAGCAAGGGCTTGCAAAACAAGGAACTAAACTGAGTGAACAAGAAGTTAAGCAATTAATGGAAGCTGTAAGTTATCTCCCTCCTTCGATTTTTTCGGTTACTGCATGGCAAAATAACTTCTGCCAAAAAAAAGCTTCTTCACCATGATTACTTAATGATTTTTGTGTATGTGCAAATTACAGGCAGACGCTGATGGTAATGGAATCATTGACTACGACGAGTTCATTACAGCAACTATGCACATGAACCGATTGAACAGAGAAGAACATGTTTATACTGCCTTCCAATTCTTCGATAAAGATAGCAGCGGGTAAAGAAAATTAAATAAATCCGTAAAACCAACATGGTTGGATATATATTTGCCCCTCCTTTGGATAATAATTGATCAAATCTTCTGATCTCACTGCTTTTCCATAATTAGGTACATCACCATTGAAGAACTAGAGCAAGCTCTCCATGAGTATAACATGCATGACGGAAGGGACATAAAAGAAATCCTTTCAGAAGTTGATGCAGATAATGTAAGTCTAGCACTAACGGGTTATATTTTAGACCATTAAATGAGTTTTTCGTTTGCTTATAATCGAGACCATACGTAGTATTTTGTTAGTGTCATGATGTACTTAATATTTGATTCTTAGTTCAGAAAACTTGCGATGAAATTTGCATGTCTGTGCAGGATGGTCGGATTAACTACGATGAATTTGTTGCAATGATGAACAAAGGAAACCCAGAAGCACATACCAAGAAGAGACGTGATTCGACCTTGTATTAGTAAGGGACTATGGGAAGATTCAACAGAGAAAATAATCTCTTTCAGCATTTGGTGATTTTAAAAATTCCAGATGCTAATGAGTGAAAAACCACAGAATGTAAAGCTTGGTAGGTGTTTGGTTGGAAAAGGATAAGGGTGAGGAATGTGCAAAGGTGAAAACAAACAAAATAGGAGGGGGGAAAAACTTAAACCAACCTTTAAAAAATGTAAAATTATGCCAGGTGTTCGGTCGGTTGGTTTTGCATTTTTTCGTTTCCTTGTAACATGACTTATATTGTAATTGATCTTTACTTAGGAAACAATCAAAAGGGTGTTTATATTTGTATTGTCTCCTAGTCAATACTAGGTTTAAGCATGTGCAGTGCTCTTATAAAAAAAAACATGTGCATTGATAACTCAATAAACTTGATAAAAAAAAAAAAAAAAAAAACTTGTATACTTGAATTTGGTTACACTTTTGAGACATGTATATATGTTTTCTACTGATACAAACAAGACCTATTGCTCCACAGCTAGTTTGTGTCGAGTTCGACTATATGATGCCCTAGGCCGGTACTTGAAAATTGTCCAAAGCCAATTGAAGTCGTTCTCCAATAGTAGAAAGTTGCAATCATCATCTTTACAATTGAGAATTTGAGATGGTAATCTGAATGCTAGTTCG
>Ga0315913_1000128_pt1 | contig 48195 bp, 33 predicted proteins | sample MpolsnodulesMG_FD_207736 | JGI IMG/M metagenome (GOLD analysis project Ga0315913, IMG submission 207736) | Medicago polymorpha root nodule microbial communities from Los Angeles, California, United States - small nodules | ecosystem: Host-associated > Plants > Roots > Nodule | place: USA...
CAAAAACTTGCAATTTTGGCCCCCTAAATACAAAAACTACAATTTTGGCCCCCTAAAATTTAGCCCCATTGCAAATTAGATCATTTTGGTCAATTTTGACCTAGTCAACGCCTATGTGGCATGCCACATGTGTAATTTTCAAATTAAAAAAATTAAAAAAGCCACATAATCATTTTTCTAAATTAAATAAAATTTAAAAAATCAAACAAAAATTTAATTTAAACCTAAAAAAGTACATATTCATCATTCTTCATATTGATATTCATGTCTTCAAATCCAACCCAGAAAAAAAAAAACTATGAAGATGAAGAGCATGAACAAAAACAAAACACAAATCCAGATCCATGAAACACAGTAATAACACAGACAAATTTTCTTATAAAAAAAAAATTAAAAACTTGTTAAATTACATAATGACAAAAAATATGTCCAGAACCATTAACAGTAAAAACTCAAACTAAAATTATCTCAAAATCAAATCTCACTACACCTTCAGTAGCATCCATATCAATTGTTCTCACTACACCTTCACACAATTTTATTTTTTTTGAATCGGCATAATAATATATAACAAGGCCTAGCACCAGTGGTGCAAAAAAGACAAGCTGTTACAAAAAAGCTCCATGCTACCTGCTAAACCCGAAGCAGCAAAAGGAACTTGGCAGGAAATGAAAGTTACAGATAGAGGGAAAGCCAAAAAATACAAAACAAAAGCTATATACAAGCTTCCCCCTACACCGAACAGCAACAGGAACCAACTGCCAACAAACAGCAAACTGAGACCTAACAAAACTATAGCAGATCCAAAAAGACACAAATGCTAAGCCACTTACAACATCAATCTCATGAGCAGTCAAGATCGGGAGCAAACCTTCACCATTACATTGTTATTTACTTTCTTCTTTTATTGTTAACACATTGTTATTAATTTACCTTCAAAAAACATTGTTATTAATTTAATTATTAAGAAGTATTATAATTAAAATAATATTAAATTCAGAATTTGGGGTTTTTAAGATAAGAAATCTTCAAAACCAAGCCCATACGAACAAGAATTTTGATAGCCTCCATATGGGATTAGATATGCCTACGCATTAATTCTTAAGGTCCCTTTGATTTGAAGGAAAAATAAGATATTTATTAGGACAGAAATATATGGTCCATGTTTGATTTAAAACATGATTACAAAATTGGACAAAAAGAGGGTGAAACTTGAAAGATCAGGAAAAAGTCAACCCAAAACCTTTTTAGTGGGAGTATATAAAAATAATTCATCTTTGGATTTTGAATTTTTTTATATTTATATTATATGTTGTTTTTAAATTCGAAAGAAAAAAATTAGATTGCTATCAGAAAATTTGTAGAAAAAATATTCAACTCAATGATAGTTATTTTTTCAGTTTACTATAATTTTATGCATATATTTATATTTGAATTTTTACGGTTTACTCAATTTTTTTTGGCATTTTGCTTTAAATATATTTAGTCGAATCCTTTAAATATATTTATACCAATAGAATTCAATATTACTTTGTTATTTTTTTTGCATTTTGCTTTAAATGTATTAAGTCGAATCCTTTAAATATATTTATACCAATAGAATTCAATATTACTTTGTTATTTCAAGGTAACAATCGATAAATTATGTCAATATTAAATATTATTTTTGGCATATCATATTAATGAAACTAAATTTTTGTTTAAAAAAATTCTTGTACTAATGGGGTTGATTATGACAAAAGGAGTTAGACCTCTTACAACTTGACGAATCAATGTTTAAACTCTGACTGAGAGCGATGCTTATTTTAGTTTCTAACATAGAAAATTATATATTTAATTTTGATGTTTCTACGTGAACACACTTAAAAACCTCAATTTAAAATTCGTTTTAGACTTTACAAATAAATACTGTACATTGAGTCGAACTTGGATAGTAGGATACAATAATTATACAAAGAAGAAGGAGCTTTTAAGGGAGGCAATGCAATGCTGCGGGTGACCTGTCCTCGTTTTCTCCTATTTGCAATAATTCCTTTTCTGGTAGTTTGGTAAAAGTCTAGGAATAATATGCTTTGTTGCTATCCATTGTTTGGTTTGGGAGATTTATGTTCCCATAAAACAAAATTGATTGTGAAATTTATGACACCGATATAAACCTAATCATACTCGTCATGCTATCTCAACCAAAAACAAATGGTAGTGGTACACTCCTTGCTTATTGGGTGAACAACAACTTGGCAAATAATGCCAGAGAAGGTGCGGCTTTTATTTTAGGGAGTCTTTGAACAAGAGTATTGTTATTTATTTACTATGGACCTATATTTGACTTGTTAGTTTGTTTTAATACTTAATTTTGGTTTTGAACTGTGATTGTACTTGATTAGAAGATGACTATCAACACGACGTTTTCTGGTAGTTGAGAGTTGTTGTAGTGATTGAAAAGTCGGTATTGAGTTAGAATTAGAGGTTAAGAGAGTAGAGAGAATCTAACATTGAGGACGGCTGAGAGTCCCTTTTTCATAGTGTGGAGGATGCAAGAGCTGTTGTGAGGCACACGTAAGACTTGACGGTTACAGATTCGTAGGAATCGTAACCGTCGAGCGAGATTTCGGGAATTATGGAGGGAGACTTTACTGTAGTTTAAATGGGTCTCTGTCTGCCGCGAGCATCTTGTAATGATTTTATGTTGTTCATGGTTGTTATGAACATGTATTGACTTTGAGTACTCATTAATGAAGATAATCTTTAAAATAACCATATATGTTGGTGTTACTCATGAACATGTCTGAATAATAATATATTGATTAAATTGAGTTAAGAATTCATCTATCGATGCTTTCTTAAATAAATGGTATGATTAAAATAAAAAGTTATACTCATTCTTTTTCGTTGGGTTTCTAAATAATGAAATGAGAAATTAGTTGTATTTTGAAATAAAATATTTAAACTTCGTTTCATTCCGTTATGTTAGTTTTAAGAGTCTAAGAATTTGTCGGGTAATTGATATTTAGTGTCATGTTTTTCTTGTTCTTAAAAGTTTAGTTCCTTATTTTGAGAATCAGTTTTTTTTTCTCTCAATACTTTTTATATTTGTTAACCTTTTTTCCGTGTGGACTTTCTACTTTTTCAATTTTTATTATTTTGGATCTCTCGTTAAATAATACTACCCTAGTGTTTTTCAAAATGATAGCTAATTGCATTTTTATTTTCTTTAATTCATAGTTCTCTGTTTTTTTAAGGGACCTGGTTTCTTTTTTTTCCAAATCAAGTTTTTTCATTAGTCCAAGTAATCTTTATATTTTCTCATTTCTATTTTTAGTGTACATTATTATGCATATAGTAAACCACAAGTTAGTGTCGGTGAATAATTTGTGGCTGCATTGATTGAAATAGCAGAGACTCAGAGTTGTAGGCTTCCCCACCTTCCTTCTTGTGAGTACGGCAAGGGAGCCATTTCTGGTATCACAACTCCAATTATTAAATAATGTAGTCAATGTTATGTCTATATCATTTTGTATTGTTTCCAAATTTAATTTCTTTTAAAAGTAAAAAAAGTAATATTTACATGTTTACTAAGTCAATTGTGATTTTTATATAATTTTAAAAGACTTCCTTAGTAACAACTCCAAATCCAAAAATCATATTAGATTGGGGAAAAGTAAATTAAATAATAATACATTCTTAAAATAAATTAGGGTCAAATGTCCCTAATTTATTGGGCAAGGCAAGTTGCATTTTCCACCCTCATTTATTAAATTAGCCATTTTTCACCCCAATTTTACATTGAATATTGCACTTTACCTTTTATATAACTTTACTGTTAATTGTTGACTAAGAATGGTTGAAACCACAAAATAAAACATAGAACGGCTTAAAATTTATCCAACCAAATTTATTTTTTTTTTGACCAGAATTCGAACTCCGAAGCTTGCATATTTTATGCATTATCCCTACCAACTGAATTAAGTTTACGGAGATATCCAACCAAAATTTAATAGAACATCAAACGAATTTTCCACATTCCTAGTTTCACAATCATGAAAGAATTCCAGTGTAAAACCAATCAACCTAAAATGACTTTTTTTTTGTCCAATTTATCTTTTGGTTGTAATTTCTTACTCTTTTTTCCAAATCTTCAATGTTTTGATGCTCCAACATAAACACAAAACAAAATGTATTATATTTCAACAAAACTTTTTAAAAACTAAGAGAATCTATACAGGATGAATTTTCCTTATCAATCAATCATTATTATCAATTTGATCATACTTGGTGTTAGGGTGGCCGATGTTCTTGGTAATTACTATTGGCCAAGTCTCAACTGGGTTTTATCAACAACTATAAATCGTTAATATGCTATTCATGATATATGCTCTCACCAGAACATATGAATATGAATGTTCTGAGTTTACTTTATTCGATCTCTTATCACACAAAACTCAATTCTATCTAAACAAGATTGATGCTACACGGTATGATACTATGATACACGCTGTTTTCCTCATTATTTATCACACAAACGTTTCACTTGAGTCTGCTACGCACAGCCCACATACAATGCAAAATAAACTAAGTTTCGATGAAATTCGCACAAACAAGAATTGGAGGCAGAAAAGCACAAATAAAAGAACACAGTCAAGACGCATTTTGATTAAAACGGGATTAAATATAGAACACAGTCACAAACAATAGATAATACGACAAATCCAGATAAATTAACATATCACCTATCAGAATCACCGAAAACAAGCAACATCAGAAATAAAATGAAAACTACAGCATCATCTCCCATATTAACCACTTGTCGAGTTAAATCACCTTGAGTACCCTGGACTGCGGCTTATGCTCCTGCTGTAACTCCTACCTCTACCAGGGCTTCTAGATCCATAAGGTGATCTATAAGGGGATCTAGAGTATGACCGTCTCCTATACCTTTCGTCTCTTGGTGAGATTGACCTGAATTATAATGGAACAGGCCATAATAAGAAACAAATACAGGAAATGATATACACCAGAAATAAAGACTTAAGTCACAAGCTAATCCAGTAACAAACCTGGAATATCGCCTTCTTCTTGGTGAAGGTGTATAGTCTGGACTACGTGAATAGGTTCGTGCATAGCGTGGTGAACGAGAACGACGACGTGGAGACCGCCTATAATCATATGACCTCCCACGTTCTCTTGCTCTCATTTCTTGAGGTTTCTTTCTGTTTTCTTCAGCAAACACCACAGTTAACTCACGACCAAGAAGAACTTGACCATCCATGTGATATTTCGCATCTGCAGCATCAGCTGGATCCACAAATTGAACAAACCCGAAACCCCTTGGCTCCCTGGAATATAAGATCCAAATGCATCAAGAGACAGGATATGGCATATCAAATAAACACACCTGCATACTGAAGTAGTGTGGGTTGCAGATATTCATTATTCAAAAATATGATCACGTCTCCGGACAATCACAAGTCACACTCTCAACTCTCCACAAAATTCAATAATAAACACCACACAATTCTAACCTTGTAGAAGCCAAAATATTGAGATGAAAATCTTCAATACTTGAACTTCAAGACTTGAACTTCTTTCAAATGAGTTCAAACTCAACCTTCCGGAATACTAAGGTCACCCTGAACTTCAACTCTTACTACTACTTGGTGGTGTCTTCATTATGACACTCTCACTACTTCATTCTTGTCTTCAACACAATACTCTTATTACTTCATTCTTGTCTTCAACACTTTCAATAAAAAAACAAACCAAATTCCCATAAAATGATTGGATAATAAATTACTGTTTATTGATAATGAAGTGGCAGTAGGTGGGGGGAAAAAACCACCAAATTTTTTTAACAAAATCCCAAGTCAGGAAATAAACACCAAACACAACTTCACAGCACAAAAAATTCAAAACTTCAAAATGGTGAAATATACAGCAAGAGTCAATTCAGGCATCTCAAGAAACAAAATAAGCTATGAAGGCTATAAATATGTTTCAGCCAATGAAAATATACTCACCCAGTGTAATAATCACGAGGCAGGTAAACATCCTTGACAGGACCAAATTGACCAAATGGATCGTGCAGATCTTCAGGCCTGCAAACCAAGTATAACATTTGAAAAGACCAAATCAGTCTAGTAAATGTCATGCTAAAAGCATAACAAAAACATAAAAAAGACCCAACACAGTTAACTTTATTCCATTACATCACATAAAAAAGACCAGCCACAAAAAACATACACAAAAACGAAGACAATAAGAAAACTGATTAAACCATCAATTTAGTCCTAAAACTATCCGACTCTTTCTTTAATCTCTAAACAATATGAAAATCTGTCAATTTAGTCTATGCTATTAAAATGTTAGGGACTAAGTAAGTTGACAGATTTTCATATACTTTAGGACTAGATTAACAGATTTGGTACACTTAAAAGACTATTAATTATAGTAATACAATTTCAGGACTAAATTGGGCAGAGTAATCGTTTAGTGACTAGTGCATGCCATGTATGGTATCAGTGTCACTGTAAGTTTTCCAGAATCATAGTGGAGCCACCATGATTTTGCAAAAGCTACACTTTAGGTGTGATTCTGACAATTCTGCCAAACATGCATGGTTTATTTTAAAAAAAATCATAATACTGATCCACACTATAACAATACAAAAAGAACAATTATAAATCAAATTAAATCAAATCAAATAAGCAACTACAAAACTCTAAAATCCATTACCTGCAATCTTTGGCCAGGTTTCGGACAAGAAGACTTGTAGGCAAATCCCTATCACGGCCGCCTCTATAACGTCCTCCATACCGGCCTCTCGGACTAGGACTGCGTCCTCTTCGACCGTAATGCCTTGGAGGTGAAGGACTGTAACTGTAACTTCTTCCCCTCATCTTGATCTCGTTACACCTATATATATCATCCCACAAAAAACAAAAAAAAATCTCTTAACAACCTTAATTAATTGATAAAACTATAAAATTAGCGAAAATTAACAGCTAAAAAAACAATTTCGATGCCAACTTTAATTCAGCAAATTCAACGTTAATTTATAATTCACCAATTTCCTTAAAAGAATCAACGGTTATTTAAAAAACTCAACGCTACAAACACAATTTAAACACTAATCATAAAATTAATGGCAAAATTAACAGCTAAAACATAGAAATTAAATCATGATCTTCACATGCAGATGTAAATAGTTTTTTATAGAAAAATGTCCGAAGATAACTATATGTAAAAAATCATCATGAATCATATGAATATCGGAATTGAGAATTTTACCTGATTCAGAGATTGCGAAACGAGTCTCGGTTGCAGAATTTGGACGCAGAGAAATTTGATTTTTGCTTTGTAGATTCGTTTTCGTTCGTTGTATTTGTAACCATCTTGTGTGTTCGAGAAACTTCTACCTAGATGGGTAATGATTCGGTACGTGAAGATGCATGGGTTGCCGTGGGGATCTTCTACGATCGCGTATTATTATGCAGACACGTAATCAACCTCTACAATTAAGAAATAGCCCGGGCTTTTTTGTCGGACTGTCTTGGGCTTTTAGTTTTCTTGCTAGTTTAATCTTTTGATAATTTCTATTTGTACCTCTTGGATTAATTATCCACCACCTTTGCTCTTATATTTTTTTATTTCTATAAACATGCTTTAGAAATTTTAACTATGTTTCTTCAATTTCCGTTTGATAATTTCAATTTTTATGTAGCGTCCAGATGAGCTCTTTCGTATCCGTTTGTCTGTTTTTTCCATTACGCTAACATATTTGTATATTTTACTATATTTCTTCCTATAACTTTGTAAATAATATGTCATGCATAAATATAATAATTTTTTAAGGTGAATATATTAATTATTTTACGGTCCTCTCTTTTTCCTTTTGTTGTTACACTAATTTAACTATGTATTTGGCTATGTTTCTTTTGTATAATTTGATTAAAGTTTATTAACTCTATCGATATTACACAAATTATAGAAATAAAAATAAATATAAATTAAGATATAGACAAATATACACCCTTAAAATATATAGTAGCTACAAAAATGGAAATATGTTTAATGTCTAAAAATGTTAAGTATACTTTGACACTATTCTAGATTGTGTGTCATAATACTTAAACTTACATATATACTTCCCATCACTACTTGCCATTTTCACACCACTGTGTACTTCATTTTCATGTTCTTTGTATATTCTCATGGTAATTTCAACCATATTGCGTGTCCTTTATAAAGCTTGGTTATACTCTTACTTCTCTCTTTGATTCAAGAAACATGCAATCAATTTTTTTTAATACATCCAGACAAGAGAACCAAAGAAGAATGATATGATAATCTCGTAACTCAAATAATTGTTGCACTTAATTCCTAAGAAACTACATAATTGATGCACTTCATTAGTTTTTTTTGACAAGGATGCACTTCATTAGTTAAAAATGACATAATTGATTTACTTCATTACCAAAAGACTACAATATTGTACTCAATAATGCATTCTTATTGCCATTTTAACATTTTACTTTTCAAATTACATTATTTGAAATCAAAATATTAGACATAGTATTTAACATAAGAATGGAGTGCATCAATTATGAGACTACGTAAATTTAATTTAAAAACAGAATAAGAATAGAGTCCAAAATACAATTATCAAAACTCTCTCTCTCTCCCTTCGATGATGAATCCTCCGCCTTATTCCTTCATCATTTTGTGCATCACAGTTAGAGTGTGGCATTTGGCCTTGACTTTTGGGTTCGATTCTGAGTATGCATAGTCTACTTCGGCATTTGGTTCAGTTCAGTTTTGTTTTTCTGCTCCTCTTTCTATTGGTTTCTTTTGTTTGCATTGCCCCTCTCTCTGTTGATTTTTATGTTTGGTTGTCTCTTTCCATTTTGATTCTTCTGTTTGATTGCTTCTCTCCCTTATGATTATTTTGATTAATTGTTTCTCTCCCTTTTGGTTATTTTGTTTGATTGTCTTTCTCTCTATTGATTCTTTTGATTGATTGCTTCTCTCCCTTTAGATTATTTTGTGTGATTCTCTCTCTCTCTCTCACACACATTGTTGGTCTATTTTGATTGATTGCTTGTCTCCTATTTGATTCTTTTGTTTGGTTGCTTCTTTATCTTTGATTCTTCTTTGTTTGATTGGCCTTATCCCTCATTGGCTTCTTATGTCTAATGACTCTCTCTCTCTCTCTCTATTGGGTTTCTTCTGTTTGGTTGTTTCTCTCTGTATTGGTTTCTTCTGTTTTGATGCTTCTCCCTACTGGCTTTTCTCTTTGGTTTGGATTGGAATTATTTGGATTGATTTGGATCTTCACTCAGTTTGTTCACTCTTAAAAGTGATTATTTTAAAATTAAAAAAAAGAAGAGATTTTTAAGAAAAAAAAACTATAACAAATGGACTCTAAAAACAACAAACCAACAATTGAGATTCAAAAACTCAAAATAGAAAAATAATTGTAATCTCCCTCAATACCCTTTATGTCAAATGTATATTTTCAAACAATTGGTATGAGAACATATCTTTATTTTATTGGGATTTATAGTTATTTATGCTTGTGTTTTATGTTCTTCCCTGATTTTGGCATGAACCCTAATTTGAATTTGGTAATTATGAAGTTCGGTTGTCTTTTGCATATTTTTTTTTAGGCTTAATTGCATATTTGATCCCTTATGTTTATTTTAGTTTTCAAGTTGGTCCCTTATGTTTTAAAAGTTTCAAGTTGGTCTCTTGTGTTTTAAAAGTTTCAAGTTGGTCCAAAACGTTACCCACGTTGGAATAAGTTAGTCCCTTCCGTCACTTAGCGTTTAAAGATTTGGGTTGACAGTATGGGTGATAGAACTTAACTTATATAGAAAATCAGTTTAAAACCTTTTTTATTTTTTGGTTTTATTAAATTCAATATCATGTCAGAGAAGAAAATCTGAGGAAACAGACAACCAAAAACTATCCATCATATTGCCTGCTTCCACACTAACACCACCATTCCCTGTACTGTATATTCAAATTCCCTTAAAAGCGAATCCACTAATGACAGAGGCGAATAGAAAAATGTCAAAGAATGAAACTAATGACAACAAACATCCCAAACGATTAACCAAAACATTGCTTGCCTTCACACTACTCAAACTTTCCATTTATATTCGGTATACTATTCCCACCATTCCATTAATATTCATCAAACAATACAAGGTAGTTGAACATGTATCCATAAAATATCAAATGCATGTGCAAATCACATGATATCTATATAACACCAAAAAGCACATACATATCAAACACAAACAGTAAGGTATTGTTTAGTAATTGAAAAAGGAAGAAAGAAAAAAGAAAAAAAGAAACAGAAACATACAGTAGGGAATGGCAATTTTTCGATAATGCGACGTGTAGGTTGTGCGCCCCTTTTCTTATGTTCGGATACCTGAGACAGAGTCACTGCTGGCTTGTTTAATAAATTCTCTGAATTGATTTTCAGAATTTCCGATCATATCAAATTGGTACAAAATATCAAGGTCCCCAATCATAATCGTATCTCTTTTTATGGTTAAAAAAAGACAATCAAATGGTTCATTTATCAAGTTTGTTTGTTCATAAAGATATAAAATGCAACAGTAGACAAAACAAGCTTACATGTAGCCTCTAGTTATAAAGATATCGTGGTTGATGAGTTTGACAAACGCGCAGTTATTCAGCATTTTTCAGATCTGATTATTCACAGGAACATATGTCTCATACTTTGCCTCCATATAACGAACTCCGTCTGAAAGATGAAATTTGTTGTTGTTATCAAAATTGAGAACTTGCAGGACCGGTGTCTGCTTTGACTTCTCCTTACTAAAGTCTTTTAAGCACATAAGAGTTATCGCACATTTTGAGGGATGTAAAACCATTGCTGTAGCTTTTTATCCAAATTTGATGAGTGGAAACAAAATTGTCACAAATAACACAAAATGCTAAATAAATGCTAAGTAAAACCATTGTTATTGCTTGCTTGTTTAATAAATTCTTTGAATCAATTTTTAGGATTTTCGATCATATCACATTGGTAGAAAACATCAAAGTCCCTGATCATAATCGTATCCTTATTTATAATTAAAAAAAGACAATCAAATGATCCATTCATCAAGTTTGTTTGTTCATAAAGATATAAAAAGCAACGGTAAATAAAACAAGCTTACATGTAGTCTTTAATTTTTGAGACACCGTTGTTGATGAGTTTGACAACCGCACCGCTATTCAGCCTTTTGCAGGGCTGATTGTTTAGAAGAACATATGGCTCATACTTCGCCTCCATATAATGAACTCCGTCTAAAAGATGAAATTTGTTGTTGTTGTCGAAATTGAGAACTTGCAGGACCGGTGTATGCTTTGGCTTATCTGTACTATTTTTTTTATTAGGAGCTTTCTCTAATCTTAAATATAAACAAATAATTTTTTTTTATCTCAAATCAAAGTAAATAAATATAATTTACTTTTGACTCTATTTAATGTTGTTTATCCTAAAATACATTTTGATTTATGTAAGTTTTATTTTGGTTTAATAGCAGTTTTAGCCCCCTAACTTTCTCAAAGTTGCGATTTTGGCCCTTAAGAAAAAAAACTACAAATCACCCCCTAAGTTTTGCATTTGTGGCAGTTTTCGCCCCCAAGACCAATTTTGACTCGGTCTACGCTGACGTGACACCCTAAGTGAGGTGCCACATGTTATTTTTTTATTTTTATTTTTTATCAAAAATTGGCCTTGGGGGGCCAAAACTGCTACAGTTGCAAAACTTAGGGGACGGTTTTGTAGTTTTTTTTCTTAGGGGGCTAAAATCGCAACTTCGTAAAAATTAAGGGGCGAAAACTGCTGTTAAACCTTTTATTTTTTAATGACTATTTTATTCTCATGAAACAAGTTTCAATAGGTTGCATTTTTTAGAATGTTATATTATTATTATTTTGGTTACATAATGTTATATTATTTATGAAACCAAGAAAAATAATTGCATATAACAAAATTTTTGAATTTATGTATTTTTGTTATAATTGAGATCGGAGAAAGTATTGTGATTAGGTAAAAAAAAGTAATAGTTTTATCAAGAGTAGAAAATTAAAATATAGGTAGTCATATCTGTTTGATATATTGAATGATTGATATGCCAAATCTAATATGAACTCTTACCAATTAGTTAATTTTTTAAGAATATATTAATTATTTTATAATTTTTTTTATTTTTTTAGGTTTAATTGTATTTTTGTCAACTATTTTATCACTACCAAAAAATTAGTCAGCTCTTTACAAAAATTTAACTTTTTGACCCCAATAAATTTTGATTTATTGTTTCAATTTTGCATTCGAAAATAAAAAAACACATACCACAAAATTCTAGATAGAAACAAACAAAAACAATGATATTTGAAAAACCCGTGAAAATGTAAAAACTTACTAGGGAATTTTAAATAAAATTTAGTATGTGCTTGACATGGGTATTATAATAGTATCATACAATGTAGTAAAATATCCCTTTTAGTCTACTTCGTTTCACGAGTCAAAATCTTCTCAATTTCTTCTATCTGAAGATATAAAGACACAATAAAATTTGAAAATAATTAATGATGGTATGACCCACCTGTTAGTGGAACCAACAATCTATATTTTATGTAAAATGTTAACTTGTGCCCTTAAGACACATGTTAAGAATTCCACTAATAGAAATTATGTATTGGAAATTGTGTTTTTTTTTTTGACAAAAATAAATGATATTCATTCATTCAAATTGATAAAGTACATCCATACAACGCAAATTCGCTAAAAACAAAAAGGATTAATATGCAAACAAACTCACAACATCCATCTTAATAGCATAAAACGACAAAGTACAAAAGCCTACACATATGACTATATTCATGTCTCCAGAATACCCGTGTCTCCGGATCTGCACCATTGAAGACGCCAAAGTCATTGATTGGATCTGCACTGGATCTAAGCTGATCTGACAATCTGAAACAAACAAATACCTGAACAAAACAAGAAAGACAAACAACGCCGCACATAGACGACGTACAACACAACGTCGCACTAAGACGACGAAATCAGAGAAGAAAAACGAAATAGATGTGAAAATCACTTATTTCAATAAAAGGGAAAGAGAAAAGCGATTTAGAGGGGTGATTTTGGGTCAAAAAATGACCTTAAATCACCTCTCTTTGATGGAGGAAGGAAAAGAAACTAGGGTTTCGGTGACGGCTCATACAAGAGAGAAGGAGAAGAGAGAGGTATTGGAAATTGTGTTAATTTATTGTTCAAAATATTTAATATTAATTTTTTTTCATTAAATTCTTACCATTAATGAAATGAAATTAATGCTTAACATGTGCCATAGGGTATAAGACCTATACTTTATTTGTATTCATTTAGATGATTCTAACTTCCGTTTCACTCCATTATGTTCCGTTTCATTTCATTGAGTCCGACATTTTTATTTTCAATAAGTCAGATCAGGGGTGCAAATAATAGTTCCACAATGTTTTAATCTGTATAATTGAGCCTATATAAATCAAGCCCATTTCATAATTTTCTTCTTCTTCTTCACTTCAAACCTAAAACCCTTGTAAACCCTGCTCTGCTAATTCTTCAACCCGCCTCAACCGAAACGCAAACGCAAAAGCTACTTTCTTACCATAACAAGGTAAGAACTTCTCGAAATAAGCCATGGCACCGCGTTCTGAAAAATCACTTAAGCATAAGAACAATGATAAACCTAAAATCGATAAAGCTTCTAAGAAAATTTCCAAACCTAAAAGCGGCGACGTTGTGAAGAAGTCAGAATCTCTCGCTATGCAGCTCGAAGATGAGGTTCCTGATTTTCCACGAGGTTATCAATGATTCTTCTCTCTTTTAGTTAATTTTGTTTCTGTTATCGTTAATTTGATTTTAATTTCTTAATTTTTGTTGATTTGGATTTGAATGTGGATTTTTTTTGTGGTTAATTTTAGGTGGTGAATTTAAGGTGAAGCGAAGTAGGGATGATTATGACAAATTTGGCGATGACGATGATTCGAAGAAAGTGTGGAAGACGAAGAAGAAAGGGAAAAAAGTGTTTAAAAAGAGTGACGAAGCTGAGAGTGATTGGGGCTTACTTTCAGGTGCTGGTATCACCGGAAAATTGCCGCGATATGTCAATAGAGTTACTCTCAAGGTAACATGAAGTGATTTTTTGTAATGGAGTGTGTATTTTGATTATCAATTTTATTGAATTTTGAATTTTACTATGTATACTTTATGTCAATAGAGATGCTCTCAAAATGTTAGATATTACATTTTTTAGTTCGGTGTAATGAATGGTTTATTGATATTTGTAATGTTGAAATTTACTCTAGTAAGTACATTTTGGGGTATCACGGGTGAAATCACGGTGAGTCACCGTGATTTTGGCAGACATTGCGATACCAAACTCACACTAAAGAACACTAGATTTACTAAGCAACTCTAGTAAGTATATTTTGGGTATCATGGGTGAAATCACGACGAGTCACTGTGATTTTGGCGAACATTGTGATACCAAACACGCACTAAAGAACACTAGATTTACTAAGCAACTCTAGTAAGTATATTTTGGGTATCATGGGTGAAATGACGACGAGTCACTGTGATTTTGGTGAACATTGTGATACCAAACACGCACTAAAGAACACTAGATTTACTAAGCAACTCTAGTAAGTACATCTTAGGTATCATGGGTGAAATCATGGTGGGTCGATTTTGCAAAATCACAGTGACAATTTTGGCAAACCCTGATACCAAACATGCGCTAAAGAACACTAGGTTTTGCAAAATCACGGTGAGTTGATTTTGCAAAGTCACAGTGACGATTTTGGCAAACACTGACCAAACATGCACTAAAGAACACTAGATCCATGACATGGATTATTGATCTTTGTAAATTTGAAATTTACTGAGTAGCTCTTAGTAAAGAACACTAGACTTATGAGCTGTGTGATGCATAGTGAAGGAAGCTATGGGAACAATAATTTTAAATTTGTATAGAATAAATGTAAATGTAAATTGTGAAATGCATCAATGTGTAAATAAAGTTTTCACTGCAAAGGAGAATTGTAAGGAAACGCTTTTTATTGCGAATGTTTGGCAGTAAACATTTCGAGGTGAATACCATTTCATATTTAGTAGATTGCAATGCACAACCTAGGTGTGTTTATTTTTTCTTTTTAAATACATGATTTAAAGTTAAAAGAAAATTCAAAGATGAACAATTGATTATATAAAGGCCAGATTGCTACAGAAACACATGTATGATAATTTGGTTCCATAGAATACAAAAGTTGTAATTATGTCCTATTATTTTTAAGTGATACAAATATATCTATAGCAATTATTATGACAAAGAATTACAAAAATATAATATATTAAATGAATGAAATATAATAACGTGTAATTGAAACATGTGATCACTAGGAAACTAGAAAATTTTGGATTTTATGGTTGACTGCTGAGTTTGTATATTTATACTTTATATATTTATGTCATTCTAAATCAATTAGCCATTGAGTAATAGTTTTATCCTAATTTTACAAGCCAGAATGTTTAAACCGAGCTTTTTAATGTCATTCTGGTCATTTTTTTTGAATTGTTGATGTCATACCTTGAGATTCTTTGAGTGCGTGTGTACTTAAAGTTTTTTTGCTCATTCATGAATGCCAGAATATAACTCCTGGAATGAAGCTGTGGGGAGTTGTTGCTGAAGTAAATAACAAAGATCTTGTAGTTAGTTTACCAGGGGGTTTACGTGGTATTGTTAATGCTTCAGATGCATTAGATCCTATTTTCGATGACAAAACAGAGGTGTGTAATAAGCTTTTTTTTGTGAAATTGCCTAACTTCATAATCATAATAATTTTTCCCTGTTTTAGCTTACCTCTGTCTCTCTCTCTGTATCATCAGGTTGGAGAAAGTTTTCTTTCTAGTGTATTTTGTGTTGGGAAGCTAGTTTCTTGCATTGTGCTTAGATTGGATGATGACAAGAAAGAGAAAGGACACAGGAAAGTTTGGCTTTCTTTGCGTCTTTCTTTGTTGCACAAGAACTTCAACTTAGATGTTGTCCAGGAAGGCATGGTATGTCATTATTATATGTATCAAATTATTTGTAATTCAATTTACTTTCATTTTTGTCATCCAGAGTAGGATTTAGTTAACTCCTATGATTTAAGGTGTCATCAATTATGACATGCTTTATGTGATAATTGACATGAAAGAGGTTTCAAATTTTATGTGAGAAAAAGGTGCCAATCAAGATTAATGAAAGTTTTTACTGTACAACCATAAGACCTACAATGTTGTATGAAATGTAGGGTTGTGTACCAAAAAGCCAACTCAAGAATAAACGGATATGAGAATTTTGCATTAGACGAGATTGGATTAGTCGTGACTCGTGATAAAATTAGAGAGAGGTGGGGTAACCCCTATTGTAGAAAAGACGTGATACAATTAGAGAGAGTTGGGGTAACACCTATTGTAGTAAATTTGGGTAAATCTCAACTAGGGTGGTTTGGACATGTGTGGGTGGAGAAGACCTGTACATTTTGTAGTAATTAGAGTATATCGGATGGATGGTAGCCGCCAATCACTAGAAGCAGAGGAAAACCAAGAAAAATTAAGGAGAAACTATTAATAAATACATAGAGGCCATAGGTTTTATTATAGATACGGTCTATGATAGAGCATTAAGGCATCTTTTGATCCATGTAGCCAGCTCTACCTTGTGGGATACGACTTGGGTTGTTCTCGTTAATTATGATGTAGCTAATGAAAAATGCTATTAAAATCTTTATGTTTAAGAATGTTCTCAATGACATTTGAGAAATCCTATGCTTTTAAATCTTTATGTAGAGGTCCAAGGAGTAGAGGAAAGCCGATCAAAATTAACGAGAAACTATTTATAAATATACGTAGAGGCCAAAGGTTTTTTTGTAGATGTGGTTTATGATAGAGCATTAAGGCGTTGTTTGGTCCCTGTTGATGTCATTAATTATGATGTAGCTAATGAAAAAGGCTGTTCATGTTTAAGAATGTTCTCAATGGCATTTGAGAAATCATATGCTTTTAAATCTTTACCTAGAGAGGCCCAAGGCTCCAAACACATTCTGTACTTTTAAATCAGCTATTCACATTCTAACAAGGTTTAAAAAACTTCTCTGCTGTTTGTATCTGACACATTCTATTATGCTATTTCTATTCATAATGATAATTGCAATGCATTTCATATTATAATTTGATGTTGCTCATGGTCCATATGCCATTTTCAGCTGCCTGAGTGTCATAGGACTTAGTGAGAGATGCAAATTTTGATTTTTTGTACTATATATATGTATATTCAGGTCCTTGCTGCATATGTGAAGAGCATCGAAGATCATGGTTTCATTCTTCATTTTGGTCTGCCTTCTTTCACAGGATTCCTACCTAAAGGTAGCACCACAGCTAAACACCAGTGAACTGTTGCAAAATGATGTTGATTTATCTTGCTTTGTATGGGCTTAATTTATGGTTTTCTATTCCGTTTAATATTTTAAATGCTTGCAGAAGGCTGGAATGGAGAAGTTAGAATTGGGCAACATGTGCAGGGATTGGTTAAGAGTATTGATAAAGTTCGTAAAGTGGTTTACTTGAGTTCCGACTCTGATACAATATCCAAAAGTGTGGTATGATTTCTTTTTATTATTTATGTCGTCTAATATTATCTTTCTTTTATTGTTTTCATTTTCCATTTTGATTGGTCATTTTCTTTGTGGATTTTGTACAGACGAAGGATCTCAAGGGTATGTCAATTGATCTTCTAGTTCCAGGAATGATGGTTAATGCCCGTGTGAAGTCGGTCCTTGAGAATGGTGTTTTGTTATCATTTCTCACATACTTCACTGGAACCGTAAGTGCATTCAGCAATTCTATTGGTCGGAATTCATAAATGATAGTTATAGAAACTAGAGATTATACTAAGAAATAGGGACACCAAGCTCCTTACAAGTAGAGGTAGTCTGGGGTAGCCCTCATTAATGTGAATTGGAGAAGAACATATAGCCAAAAATTAACAATGGATATATTCTACAGTAAAAATAATAGTTTCTTCTAGCAAAACATATCAGCTCATTCTTCTTCTTTTTTTTTAAATATGCTCATTTGTTAGGGGTCTATCAGACAATTTGAGTAAATAGTTAATTTGTAGCAAACCTAATATACTCACAAAACTAATTTTTGAGTCTTTTAATTGCAGGTTGATCAGTTTCATTTGCAAAATATATATCCTGCAACAAACTGGAAGGATAAGTACATTGAATCTCAAAAGGTACTTTATAACTTACCTTTGAATGCAACAACTTGCACCACACTCAATGTCGGAAATCATATCCCACTACTTGTCCTAGTTATTTGCTTGATGCACCTTAATACTTCTGTTGCAAACTCTTTTTGTACTATGTAGCAGTTTAATTTCTGTACTATGTAGATTTTGTTGCTTATACCTTTGTATTAATTTCTGTATCTTAGACATTCACACGTTTCTGTTTGAGATACTGTCATGTGTTCTCAGATGATGCTGCTATGCAGGTTTAAAGTTGCATTTCTATATTTTAAGCTCCTTTTATGTTACCTAGGTTGTTTGTCGGATATTATTCATTGATCCATCAAGTAGAGCCGTTGGTTTGACGCTGAATCCACATCTTGTTCAGAACAGGGCTCCTCCTTCAGTAAGTTTGGTTGTTTTAAATTGTTACTGCTCGGATATTTCATCCCTTTAAATAGATGCTATCTTTTTTTACTCCTGTTCCCAGTAATAACCATCCAATGTGGCTACATTTATGCATGTCCACTAGGGCTGGCAATGAACCGAACCAACTCGATAATAGTTCGGAACTCGATTCGACAATTGACTCGTTGAACTTGGTTCATGAACCAAATGGGCTGAACTTGAGCTAAAAATTAAGTTCGTTAAATAAATGAGCTGAACTTAAGTTGTATATAGTTCGACTCGATTGGTTCATGAGCTGACTCGATAATATATATATACTAGTTTTGTATAAATTAATAAAGTACAAGCTTAAATATGAAAAGACAAAATATCTAATTTATTACAAGCTTCCTCTTTATTTAAGTACTTTGTTTTTAGAGGAATTATTATTAATTTAATTAAGAATTAACAATAATTATAATAAAAGAGAGAAAGAAAAAAAAGAAGGTAATAGTATACCTGTGCAAGCTTTTTACCAAACATATGTATAACTTAGTCCCACATCGGTGAGTTTAAGAACATTAGAGAGGAGGAGTCATTATAAAAGAGAAGCTTGTGTGTACGGATAGCATAGCACTACAGTAGTAATTATAAGGTTGCTACTACTTTTTTCTTTAGTGGTCTTAAGACCAACATGCTCCACAATTTTATTGTAGTTTAATTTTTGTTTTTTTTTAATGAATTAAAAGGTCAAGTTATACCTTTTTGGCAAAAACAAAAAAAAACTTTTGAATTGTGTTCCTCGAGCAAACGAGTTGAACCTATTGAGCTGAACAGAGTTGTTTGTGAACTCTAAAAAAGCCGGACTCGATATGCTTTTTTGATAAAAACAAAATTTTTTTTTTTGAATTGTGTTCCTCAAGCAAACGAGTTGAACCTATCGAGCCGAACCGAATTGTTCGTGAACTTTAATCGAGCCAAACTCAAGTTAAAAAAATGGTTCGTATCGAACTCGAGTCGAGTTTCGAGCCGAACCAATTCTTATCGAGTCGAGTTGAGTTCAGACAAGGTCGACTCGACTCATTTCCAACCCTAATGTCCCCTGTCTAATGTTTCCGAAGTTAGATAGTTATTGATTATGATTTGGAGAAACTCCGGTAAGGAAAAAAAGGAAATAATAATATGGCCTAATCTATTAGCTGAAGGAAATTCCCCAATGCTTTTGATACAATTGGTAGAGCTTCCAGGACACAGGATTCACATTCACACAAGTCTACTTCAACAATGTTATTTCCTTGAACCAATTTATGCAATACATAAATTCCTTGCACACAAGTAGTAATGATAGTCTCAACTCTTTCCGTTAAGTCACAGGGAGCTTAAAAGGATGATGAGTTCTCAGATAAGTGGTTTCTAGTAAAATATTGTCGAGTCTTATAATCATATCCATATAGGAATTCCAACAATTTAGTTGGTTTACATTTTGTTATTTTAATTAAAAATCCTATTGACCCTATGGTAACAGAAGTGGGACTAGCACTAATACACACTACCATACTGGTGTGGAAATATTCCATTGATGTTTTCATAGTAAGGTTAAGGTCTATGTGAAATTTTATTTCTTGATTTTTGTTAGGTTTAGCTGCTCTGGTATGAGCAGTAATTTAGTTAGCCGTTATTAACTTGCCTGGTTTCCTTGACATAAGTTTTTTTTTTATTTTTAATTTTTTTTAATGTTTCTCTATTCTGCAACCGTTGTTGGTTATTTGGCTGTTGTTGGATATTTGGCTAAGGCAGTTTTCTGTTAGTTTACGTATATAATCTTGTATGCCATGTTAGTCTGAGGAATCAACATTGGTTTGCAGTATGTTAAAATTGGAGATATATATGACAACTCAAAAGTTGTCAGGGTAGATAAAGGATCGGGACTATTGCTCGAAGTTCCATCAATTCCAGAGTCAACCCCAGCTTTTGTCAGTGTATGTAGCTTTTCGATAACTTGTAATGTCACAACTTAAATATGAAATTTGAATGGCCTTACCCAGTCAGGACAAATAAGACTGATTTATTGAGTTTATCGTTGACAGATATCTGATATTGCTGAAGAAGAGATTCAAAAACTTGAGAAAAAGTACAAGGAAGGAAATCATGTTCGTGTTCGGATTCTTGGGTTAAGGCATTTGGAAGGACTTGCTACAGGAGTTTTGAAGGTTGTAATTAAATGATTAGAATCACTTTCTATATATTAGTACTACACTTGCAGGCATGCTTTTTATCATCTTATGAATGATTGTTATCTCTTTAATTATCTATGATTCACGATCCTTGTTAGCAGAGCACCTTAAGTATATACCCAACTCCTAATACATGCTACACTTAGTTGATCTACTATGTCCTATGTGTCTGAACATCGGTTTTCGTTGAATTTGAATTTAGTTTTTCCAGTTTCAATTTTGGGGTTTTGTACCCTCAGTTTAATTGCTGTAGAATGCGTACTCAGGTCATGTATTGTTTAGATTCCTAACATCATCACATAGTGGTATTATTGTTTTTTTTAACTAATATGTTTTTGTTTGCTTACGTGCATTTGCACTTCTAGTTGCATGGTCTTATAAGGTATATAGGCTTTCTCTCTTTCAAGAGTGCTTAATGCTTATGACTGTATGTCTTGAAATTAATAGCTTCGTCAGTGCATAGACATTAATCTCTTATTTTAAATTTTCAATCCTTAGATGCGTTATTTCAAGCCTTGGAGACTAAATTATTTTTGAGTTATATAGAACTTGGGTTCTTTCAAGAGTGCTTAATGCTTATGACTGTCTTGAAATTAATAGCTTCGTCAGTGCATAGACATTAATCTCTTATTTTAAATATTCAATCCTTAGATGCGTTATTTCAAGCCTTGGAGACTAAATTATTTTTGAGTTATATAGAACTTGGGTATTGGTAACAATGAACCTTGATTATTAGCTTTAAACACATCTTTAATTGTGTATTCTATTTTTGAGCTTTTATATGCTCATGGTATAAATTACTTGTATTGTTTCGCTCAACTTCGACACAGCCGCTATACCGCTGCCTGCCGTGCTCCACTATTGATTGCATAGCTTAGTAGGGTGTTTTCATTTCATTATCTTATGTTTTCACATCATACAGGCTAGTGCTTTGGAAGAGGCGGTGTTTACTCATTCTGATGTCAAACCTGGAATGGTGGTGAAGGCTAAGATTCTTTCAGTTGACAGCTTTGGTGCTATTGTACAAATTCCTGGTGGTGTGAAGGCACTTTGTCCTCTTCGACATATGTCTGAATTAGAAATTGCAAAGCCCGGGAAAAAATTCAAGGTTCTATTGTAGCTACATTACATATGCATCTTATTATTGTAATTTTTTTGTTAGTATAGCCCATTGACTTGTTTCGTCCCAAAGTCTGAGATAGGATAGGTGGATTCTATGAAGCACGGAGTACGAACACGGACATGACATGGACACTGGAATGTAAAAACCGATAAGAATTTGAAAAAATGACAATGCAATGCAATCAGATGTGTCCGTGTCATGTAGATGTCGGAAAATTACACATGTTGGTCATTGGACAAGCCTTCGATCATAAGTGTCGGTGCTTAAGAGGGCGCGATTCTTAATGACTGAAGTCTTTGCCTGAATTGTGGAACAGGTGGGAGCTGAATTGGTGTTCCGTGTGCTTGGATGCAAGTCAAAAAGAGTGACAGTTACACACAAGAAAACCCTTGTATGTTTCTACGTGCAAACTTTTCTTTCTAGTTCATTCAACCTTTAAATGTGAATAATTGAGAGTATTTATAATGATTTTTTCCACTTATCTTCTAATGTGTTTTTTTCCTCTTGACTGTCTTCATTGAATAATAATTTTTTGAAGAGTATTGATTAATATTTTTTCCAGCATTTTTGTTCCATATTAAATATTGAACCAGATATATGCTATTTTTACAGGTGAAATCAAAACTAGAGATTATTAGTTCATTTGTTGACGTGACTGATGGTTTGATAACTCATGGATGGATAACAAAGATTGAAGATCATGGGTGCTTTGTACGGTTTTACAATGGGGTCCAAGGATTTGCTCCCAGGCAAGTCTCTGATTTGTTCGTTCAACAAATCTATAACTATTGATAATTAATTTTGTCTTGATCGCAATTATATTTTGATGTTTGGCGCCTTGAAAACTTATTGACTTTTATGATGTAGTATGTTGACTACATTTCACTATTGATGTGAATATTATTGGTATTCTCAATTCATGTATATGATTCGACTTTCCATACTTACAATCCTTGCTAGAACTATCTTATTCATTGTTTTGATTTAAGAGCAGATCTGAACTCGGACTAGAGCCTGGTGGTGATCCAGGTGCAGTGTATAATGTTGGACAAGTTGTAAAATGCCGAGTTGTTAGTTCTATTCCTGCTTCTAAGAGGATCAACCTTAGTTTCATCATAAAGCCTACAAGGTTTGCTTATTTTTTATTTTCTGCTTTGCTCGTACCTTGCATCTACAAATTGTTGCAAAATATTAAGTGTATACTTCATTTCAAATCTTCTTATGGCTGGATATCTTAGGCGTATATGCGTTGTTTGGTTTGAGAAAGTGTCCTGTTTCTATTTTCTATTTTCACTTTTAATTATAAAACCATAACATTGTTTTCAAAGATTTGTACCAAAAAGACTTCCATTAGTGTTTATGCTGTTTCCTGTACAAATATTTGAAGATAGCAAATAATATGAAAACAAAATACTACTCAGTGCTTTCACTTTAAATGTGAAACTATCTGCCTAGTTATGCAATGTGCTATGATTAAAATATACAAAGAGGCACTGCCTTGTGCTACATTCGTTACAAATTAAGGCATTGTGATTTATGACAATTGCGACAATTCAATTGATAGGGTTTCTGAAGATGATTTTTACATTTGTTAGAAGTTATGCTTATACATTGTGTTAAATCATATGGCAGGGTTTCTGAAGATGATATGGTTACATTGGGCAGCATTGTTTCTGGAATTGTTGACAGAGTAACATCTAATGCAGTAGTTGTTTATATCAATAGTAGTGGTTTCTCTAGGGGTACAATATCTATGGAGCACCTGGCAGATCATCATGGTAACAATTCCCTTATGTTTGATTAAGTTTTTTTCCATTGTCGCTTCCTCGTAATGGAATTACTAATTCTAGCTACATACATGCAGGGCAAGCTACTTTGATGAAGTCAGTATTGAAGCCTGGTTATAATTTTGATAAACTACTGGTTCTAGGTACATTCAAATACATTCAGACTGCTCTTATTGTGCATGTTTCTAAGCACCCTGTCCTAGATTTAAAAATCATAGTTATTGATTATGCTCATGTCCCTACTCTATCATTCGTGTTTGCTTACATATCCTGATAATGTGCCTATTTTTGTGCATTACTTGTTCTATCCACATGCATATCAGCCAACAACTATCTTGTTTAATTTCCCGTTTCCACACCAATTACCCAATAGCATTGCAGTGCTAATTCATCTTGTATTTGAACTCTTACTACCCGATGCAATCAAGAATCTGATACATGAGCGTTGCTGATAAATATGCGTGGTTTTTTAATAATTGTTTGTGTGGATGCCCTTTTGTTGGCATTTGAAACTTCTTAATCATTATCTACAATGCGAGTAGTGCCTCATACGTAGATACTTCACTAACTAATTCAGTTACAGTTAGTTAGGAACTAACAAGCAATATATTTCGACTTACAATACTTTAAGTAGTTAAGATTACTCTGCTACATTCCAATATTATGTTTCTTGTTGTTATTTGTGTCGTTGGTCAAATTTGATGATGTCTTTAAGCAATGCTTTTTAAGTATTAATGGTGATTATGTCTTCAATTTGAGAGCTTTTTCAGTCTTGATCATATCTGTGTATATTAACAATTATTTACGTTGAAACTGCTACTTTAGTATATTTAGTGTAGCAGTCTTTTTGTACCGAACTTATACTTGTGATAAAGTGTGAGAATAAAATGAGACATCAGTTTTTTATGGCAAGACTTATTCATAATTTTATTCCTTCTAGAATCCTCTTTAATTCGAATCGGTATCACTAACTGTATGTAGTGTGTGAAACAGAAAATATTTTCTTTGATGCTATTTCCTTGACAACTGCACGGTTTAGTATCATTAGTCTCATGATATTTTTATTTTCTCTGTCTTATATAATAATATAAATGTCTCATTTAATACATGTAGATTTTAAGGGGAACAATATGATTCTGTCGGCCAAAAGTTCGCTTGTCAAATATGCTCAGCAGATTCCAGCAGATATTAATCAGATGCATCCTAACTCAGTTGTACAAGTAAGTGACAACATCAAACAGATATGAACTGCTTCCGTTACTTTATTGATAGAGACGTGAATCCTTTAATTAATTTAGTATTTTTTGGTTGCCTGTGATACTATTGTTGATTTTTCCCTTTTTCTTTTGCTGTATAAATTGTGTGGAACAGGGCTTTATATGTAACTTAATTGAGACAGGCTGCTTTATTCGTTTCCTTGGTCAGTTAACTGGCTTTTCTCCAAGAAATAAGGTATTTCAGTTTTTCTAAATTATCCGTGGTCCACCCTTTCTTTCTTTCTTTCTTTATGACATATTGCTTCATGTTAAGCATATTATATAGTTTGGTGTAATCATTCTGTTGAATAGGCTGCAGATGACCAGAAAACCAATATTTTGGAAGCCTATTATATCGGGCAATCAGTTCGCTGTAATGTATCCAATGTTAGTATATTTTCATGTTTTAAATTTGTGAAAGCTTAGTTCAGGTTGAAACAAAAGTTAACTTTCAATTCTTTTTCCTGACAGATTAATGGTGAAACCGGCAGAGTAACAGTCTCTCTAAAGCAGACATCTTGTTCTTCAGCAGATGCATCATTTATTCAAGACTACTTTCATATGGATGAAAAGGTACAAACAATCATCAAATATCTATAATACTATTGATCGTCTAATAATTACCAGTCTACTTAAATTGTTTATGCCTTAAATATTGCACGCATGCACACAGAGATATCTATCATTGTACTGTTCGCAAACATTGGAGGCCTCTAGGATGAGCATCGGCTGCCATATAAATATTGTTGTTGATTTACTCATTCCCTGTCCATGCCATATGTTTTGAAATTTGGAATTAGATGCCTTGAGTACTGCTGTTCATCTAAATTTTCATAATTTCATTTGGTTCATTTATTCTAATTAGAAAATCAACTTGGGGCCACTTTGTCCAGTAACTAGATGAAGGGATGAAGCTGTCATTTGGTTATACCACCTACTTTTGTATGTTATTTTTCAAAGTCGGTATATACATACAAAAGCAGATCTATGAATTTTTATATGTAACAATTAAAATTGCTAGTTCTGGCAATTTTTCTTTTGGTTGTGCAGCAGTATAATTATATTATTTCCATGTCTTGCATTTGTAATTTTTTCATTATTTCTGTATCCTTTTTATCAATTCTTATCTTAGTATCCCTTTTTCTGTCACTTCTGATCTTTTGTGCATCTTTGTATCTAGATTGCTAAGTTGCAATACACGAACCCCAGTGCATCTGATTTGAAATGGGACGAAAGATTTAATATTGGCACCGTTGCTGAAGGGAGAGTTGAGGACGTTAAGGATGTGGGAATTGTTGTTTGCTTTGAGAAGTACAACGATGTTTTTGGTTTCATCACCAATTACCAGCGTAAGTTCTCTCCTTTTCACTTGTTATTTAATTATTAATAAATATGTTTGGATGATGCTTACTCAAGCGTAAGTACTAATTCTCATTGTGATGTGAACCCCCAGTAGGTGGAACTGTTGTGGAGAAAGGCTCTGCAGTGGAAGCATTTGTTCTTGATGTTGCAAAGGCGGAACGGCTTGTTGATTTAACTCTAAAACCAGAGTTCATTAATATATCTAAAGAAAGAAGTTCCATAAGTCATACCAAGAAAAAGGTTGAGCATCTGTTTCCTGCATGGCAAATAAAGCTGATATAAATGTGTGTGGCTATATATGTATGTATGTATGTCATGGAGCTACCATAATGAATTACTCCATCTATTTCTCAACTGTTGCTGTTTTACAGTTTTAACGTTTATTATTTATTTAAAAAAATATTGATGTTTTAGATTTTCAATGTTTAATTAATGCTTTTATCTTTCCTCTTTCAAATATACCTTCAATTGGGGAGATAAATTAGAAATCTTTAATGCAATGAATACCAGATTGTAGGAGGTTAAATAAGGATATTTTAGTTGAACTACATGTTTATTATTTACTAATTTGTGTGCACTATCCTTAAACATTAGTAATTAAGGATTTTATCGATGGATACAATCTTATCCCAATTTTCATTCTTCACTCTAAGAAACTGTCATTTTTTATTCAAAGAAAAAAATGGATTTTTTTTGATGTTATGATTAAGGATTTATTCTGAGCATTCATTCTTGATCTAAGAAGGATGGCCTCGTGAATTGAGCTTCCTCTCTTTCATTCTTGACCTACTTTGACCAAATCTATCATATCTTGGTTCCAGAAACGTCAAAGGGAGGCTTTGAAGGACTTGGTGTTGCATCAGACAGTGACTGCAGTAGTGGAAATTGTGAAAGAGAACTACTTGGCAAGTGTTGATATTATTATTCAATTTAGCCACCTGTTGGTAAAACATTTTCATACATATTAACCGTTTTTTTACGAGCTTCTTGTCTGTGATGCAGGTTGTATCTATTCCTGAGAATAATTACACTATAGGATATGTACAATTATCTGACTATAATACTCAAAGGTTTCCGCGGAAACAATTTCTAAATGGACAGAGGTGAACAAATAATCAACTCATTCACAAGTATTTACTCTGCTTTTCACATTTATTTATTCTCATATCACCAAACCTTTACTCAAAGGCTGGGTCTAAGTAGTATGGTGACAAAAAATACCAGTGTCCATTATTACCATTCTTTAAAAAGGCTAGTACCTGGTAGCAGCCAGACCTGTGCTACCTATGTGATTCCTAGACTATAATTCTTCCTTTAGTATGTTATAGAGTTGAGTGTAATGACATTTCGTATTTGTCTTTAGGGAAAGATTTTTTATTGGAAATCCTATTTTGGTACCTGGAAATGCTATTTTATCTTCAGTTTATTTCATTTTGTATGTTTTCATTAACACGACATACTCTTTGGTATGATTTTGCAATCCAAGTCTTGTTTTAGAGTTATGATATTTGGTTGGCAGTGCTTCATTTGTCTATTGCTAATCTGTTTTTATTTGTATGATGGTCAAATTTATATGCCTTGATAAATTTCTCAAATTCTCTTATTTTGTATCAAAATATGCAGCTATGCTTCTTTTATTGTGTTTCATAGGTTACTGAACATATGTATATGCTCTTTGAATTATTCCGTTGTTGTAGATATTTCATGTTTCTGCATTATACTTTTACTCCTTTTTTCTTGGAATAATATTATTTTTGTTTTGAAGATATTGTTTTCAATTTTGAAGATAATGTTTATATAGTGGGCTAGTTTTCCACAACTCATTGCTTCACATTGGGCTTACACATGTTGTTTTGCTTGGTCAGTGTTGTTGCAACTGTTACGGCTATTCCAAGCCCTGAAACATCAGGAAGGTTGCTTTTACTTCTGAACGAGGTCGGGGCATCTAGTTCTAAAAGAACCAAGAAGTCTAGCTATAAAGTGGGATCTCTGGTTGAGGCAGAGGTATGTCAGTTTATCTAGTACATTTTAGTGTATATATATGTATATGTGTGTGTCTATTTTTATGTGCGTGTGTTCATGGATATGTGAGTATTTGCTTAGTAGAAGGTCTTCAATGCATGTAATATTGAAATTTTTTATGTGATTGGAACATGCAAATTTATTTAGAACTATGATTGTTTTCGGTTCTGTATTTCTTTTATTTTTTTAAGAATTTTACATCGTAGCAACATGCAAAGTTTATAATTGCTGCTTTAAGCTAATAAAATGTATCCTGATTGTAGAGCTTGTTATTTTTTGTCTATTCTTATGGATACAATGGTTTTTATGAGAACATACATAGCTTTTATGTACTATTCGACATTTGTGCTTCGATATGGATAATTATTTCTCCCTTTAATGTCTTTGCATTTCCACATGTATAATTGACCCTGCTCCATGGATTTTATTTTGATGACTTTTTCCAGATTACTGAAATAAAAGCTTTTGAGCTGAAGCTCAAGTTTGGATTTGGCTTACACGGAAGGGTTCACATAACAGAGGTGACTCTACTGTGTTTTTTGGTGCCAGTATTTTAATTAGCATTTTAAGTTGTAGATTTGATGTCAACAATGAGCAGGGTGAGATGTTTGCGGCCTTACTCTGAGATGATATGCTTTTTCTGCAGTAGGAAATTGTGACCAAGGTTGCATGGCTGCAGCCTTAATGATGCAGCAATGCTTACCTATTTTTTAATTTGTCTATTTTGATATGTTCCTCAATAATTTGGTTACTACTTATCAACAGGTACATGATGCAAATTTTCCGGAAAATCCATTTTCTGGCTACAAAATTGGGCAAACAGTGACGGCAAGGATAGTCTCAAAGCCTAATGAGAAAGATAGCAGCAGAAATGGATCACGGTGGGAGCTTTCAGTCAGACCTGAAATGGTTACAGGTAAAGGACACTACTAGAGCAAGAAAGATTTGAATGATTGAAATACTCGTAATTTGTGCCTTGAAATGCATGTACAAAACGACTGGTGAATGTTGCAGACCGGTAATTTGTTTAATAAGCGTGCAGTTATGGATGGTACATTACACTTGCTATTTTGGTGGTGCTTGGGAGTAGATTGAATAACTAAATTCACATTCAGAGTTATTTTTACTATTGAATTTGTCATTCTCATTATACAATATTGATATCAAATATATATTCTTTAGCAACTACGGCAGTTGCAATTTAATCCCCATCTGTCCTTGGGATACAAAAATTAAATGTTTGATAAAAGAACCCACTTATTGAACTTCATTTAGGTATTCGTTTATGATTGTATATGCCCTAGCTTTCCTGACTTCGATTTTCTAATGAAAATGATCAAATATTTTAATTTTATCATGACAGTATTACTTGTTCATTAACAAAATCAATATGAATTCAGGTTCCAGTGACATACGAGACAATGTATCAGAGAAACTGGACTTCAAGATTGGGCAATGCGTGACTGGTTATGTATATAAAGTAGAAAGTGAATGGGTCTGGTTAGCAGTTTCACGAAATGTTAAAGCTCAGCTACATATTCTTGATAGTTCTACTGAACCTAATGAGCTTGAGGATTTCCAAAATCGATATCATGTTGGAAAACCTGTTTCTGGTCATTTTCTGAGTATCAACTTGGAGAAGAAGCTCTTGCGGTTGGTTTTGCGCCCCTTTTCTACTCTCCCTTTCAGACCTAATGAGGAGCCACAAATGAATGCCGTGAAACAAGATTTGACAGCGTATATTCATGAAGGAGATATTTTAGGAGGAAGGATTAGTAAAATACTTCCTGGTGTTGGTGGATTGCTTGTACAAATTGGTCCTCATATATATGGAAAAGTACACTTTACTGAACTTACAGACAAATGGGTGCCTGATCCGTTGTCTGGATATCATGATGGGCAGTTTGTCAAATGTGTAGTTCTTGAAGTTAGCAACACTGCCAGGGGTACCGTTCATGTTGACTTGTCATTACGTTCTTCAAATGTAATGCCTTTGCAGGATTCAGCAGATGTTCACAGGAACGGGTAAGTATTGATACTTAATGATGGATCTATATACAAGTTGCCGTATTATTATATTTACTCATTTGCAGTTGCTATTTACTCACATTTTTTAGCCTCAATGATTATTGCTAATATCTAGAATGTTTCATAGTTTTTGAGATTTTAACATGTGACTTGACACAACAGATTCTAAGAATTGAAAATTTTCCTGAAACGTTTTTACAAATTTAAAATTGTATTGTTAAATTATTACTGTAATTTGTTTCCATGGGCTGATTTGAAACATCTATATCCCCCCATTCATATTTTGCCAACCAGTCATGTCTTTTGGTCGGACCTTGTAGCTTGGGAATAACATTGTTTGAGAAATTCTTTATGCAAGTGGTCTTGTTGAAGTTATGGATTTTAGATAAAGGAGAAAAATAATAGAACTTCGAATATGATTGATAATAACTTGATATTAACTTCATACTAAGTTGATATAAAAGACTAAGCACATATTCCTATTTATAAAGATATAAGACCCCTAAGTCCTAATGCCAATTAAATAGGCAGACCTAGGAAACAAATCATAATAATACCTTAGTTATATAGAAACTAATAGTCATAAGAGATAATCTAAGATACTCTAACATCACAAACTGATATTACGAGAAAAACTAAGATTCTATAACATAACATAAATATGTTATAAGAAAAGTTCTAATATTCTAACACTCCTCCGCAAGCTAAAGCTTAGTAAGCTGTAAACTTGTTGGAAATATACCCTTTGAAAGATAAGACATTACAATCAGCTTTCAAGAATTGCACCTCTATGATATTAGACTAAACAACCAGCTTAAGTGTGGGTCATAGTTTTCAGGGACTTGTGTCGTGACTCTCCCTTGACAATGGTCTAATACAGGACTACCGAAACAGTCAACTTAAGTGGGAGTTGTCATTAAAGACGGGTGCCAACGACTATTACAAACTGATCATACTCGATAAATTTAAGATACTGTAACATAACATTAAGATATAAGATATTTTCTAATATTCTAACTTCCCACGTTGAATGTGATATGGCCTGAAAAAGTCGGTTTCGTAAGGATGAATTAGGCCCAACTTAAATTCTAAGAGTCTCTTCTTTTTATTGCGTTGAATTTAATATTTAACTGACTGATTTTAAACCTTTAGATTGTACTAAACAATAGTACGAATGTATATTTGTTATACCTGAAGGCTATTTCCAAATAATAAGTTAATTATCAATTTTTTAGGCATGCTAATGACAAATGTGTGGAGAAGACTGAGGATCTTCACTCTGATATGGTTGTAAAGGTACTTGGTTTATTGTTTCTTCAGTTACCATTGTTATTCTGGGTTTTCAAAATGTGCTTTAATGTGAGGTTTATACATACTGTTATGTTTGATAGAGTTAAACTGTTAGTAAAGTACAACATTCATCATTTATGTGCCATACTGAAAATTTATGGCTGAGCCTGCAATGCACTTCTGTCATTTTTTGTTTCTTATTTTTTTTTTAATTATGGGATTTTGATTGTTTGTTTTTATTTATGGATTTAATCATGTATTCTTTTGGACAGGGTTATGTTAAAACTGTCTCACCGAAAGGATGCTTCATTATGCTCTCACGGAAGATTGAAGCCAGAATTCTTCTGTCCAATTTATCTGATCAATTTGTTACAGATCTTGTGAAAGAATTTCCTGTTGGAAAACTTGTAATTGGCAGGTAACCATACCTATGGTTTCTCTTAATTTTTTAACGAGGTACTTCAAAATGTGTACTAATGTAGTAAATAACAGGGTTGTATCGGTGGAGCCTCTCTCAAATCGTGTTGAAGTTACATTGAAGACATCGACAGTTTCTAGTTCATCAAAATCTGTGATATCTGATTTGGGTAAATTTCATGTTGGAGACGTGATATCTGGCAGCATTAAGCGAGTCGAGCCATTTGGTTTATTCATTGCAATTGACAACACAAATGTGGTAATTTTACATCCTTTGATGCCATTGGCAATCCATATACTTGTAACGGAAGTGTTATAAACTAAATGAAATGATGTTTTAATTTTTTTGTGCGTTTACCTTTTAACTTCTAACGGTATATCATGATTTCCTTTAATTTCATGGTTTCATGGTTTTATCATAAAACCATTTAGATATTTTTGACTCAAACTTGCAACTATTTCTGTGGCTGTATTTAATTATAGTTTTCCGTAAATGTTGCTCTCAAGAAAGTAATGGTGATAAATTTGATTCTTTGAGCTCGTTTGATTATGATCTTTCAAATGTGTAGGTTGGATTGTGCCATGTATCAGAGATTTCTGATAAGCATATTGATAACATTGAAGCAAAGTTCGGAGCTGGAGAGAAAGTAAATGCAATAGTATTGAAGGTAATTTTTGTGCAAGGTGTTGGGTACTTTACTGCTTTATACCAGAAGAAAATTATATGCTGCTTCTAGCTATATCTAAGTGTGAATGATTGTGTCACCTATCTTGTATGGCTTAAGTGCATTTGCACGAGGCCCTTACTAAAACTTGATTCTAATGAAAATAGGTGCAAGTGTCTTGAATATCTATGGAAAACAATGAAAGTAGTTATATTTTGGTGTATTTTCAAGGTCCCTTTTTAACATTATAGTAATGTGTTAAAATTTATTATCCCAAGATTGTGCAAAATAATTTATCTCTTTAATATATCAATATCTTGAATTCTTAATTGTCTTGCAAAATTACTTACATTTTCCTAATATATATTATCAGGTAGATGAAGAAAGACACAGGATTTCTTTGGGAATGAAGGATTCATATATGAAGGGTGAAACTGTGCTCCAAATACCTTTAGATGAAGGATCCGATGAACCTATTGCAGATGGAATGAAATCTATATCTTCTACAAGTAGTCGTTTGCTTGGACCCTCAAATATGGATATTGAATACGAAACTGATCAATTCCCAATTCTTTCACAAGCAGAAGAAAGGGCCTACATTCCTCCGCTCGACGTTGCCCTTGACGACTTTGATCAATTTGAAGTAAATAACACAAATAGTCATAGTGAAGAAGCTGTAAATGAAGAAGGCTCTCTAAATGAAAAGCAGAAGAGGCGCGAAAAGAAAAAGGCAAAGGAGGAGAGGTTGATATGATGCTAGTAAAATTCTGTCTGTCATTTTTTATTGTTTTGTAAAATATAACACAATTATGCTTGTACAGGGAGAAACAAATAAGGGCTGCTGAGGAAAGACTACTGGAGGAGGATGTACCAAGGTCTGCTGATGAGTTTGAAAAGCTGGTTAGAACCTCTCCTAATAGCAGTTTCAACTGGATAAAATACATGGATTTCATGATTTCCTTGGCTGATGTTGAGAAAGCCCGCTCAATTGCTGAAAGGTACATCTTAAGGAACTATGATTTGAGTTTGGATGTTTAATTCTTTATGGAATGAAAGCTTGACTTGTTGGTGCTAATCTGAACATGTGCAAAGTCTAATCCTAAGCTTTTATTTTTCTTGTATGTGATTTAATTCGAGAGAGTAAAGTAAAACAAAGGGGGTTGATTTTATCCCCAACAGAAAATGATAGAAACAGCACAACATCCACGAGCAATAAGCTGGGGGCCAAAGAGGGCCCCCATACACTCAATGCTCGTTCGAAAGCTAATCCTTAGCCAGAAGAGGCTTTTAATTTTTGTGTATGTGTTTATTTTGGCCATTGATTGGGCTAATTCAACATGTTTTGGTCAGTTTATGTTTGCATATTGAACGTTCAGCAGTTGGAAGTGGAGAACTGTATCATTTAAGCATGTAATATTGTATACCAACATTGAAATGTTATGTCAGAATTTTGAAGTTATTGTGGAATAATTATTTATACATCATATCAATGACAGTGCAGTTAATTGATTTTTCTCTTCAATTTTTGTTTGCAACGTTGTGTATACTTTTTGAACCGAAAAACCGAAGTTTTTTTTTCCTTCCGGTTCCATGAGATTGTTTTTACCCCTTAACTTCTCACAAGATCACAATCTATGTGAATATCAAATAACTCCTTATCCTCCTGCTCTTGAATTTGAAGGGCTTTGAAGACAATAAATTTCCGAGAAGAGAATGAGAAGCTCAACATCTGGAAGGCCTACTTTAATTTGGAAAATAAGTATGGGGATCCTAAGGAGGTAATAAGAAAAAGAATTTTCAGCTTGTGCGGTCCACTGTTCTTGTTATGCTTAGTATACTTATTCTGAGTGTTTGTGTAGGAGGCTATTAAGCAGGTATTCGGCAGGGCTTTACAGTACCATGATCACAAGAAAGTTTATCTAGCACTTTTGGGAATGTATGAGAGGACTGAGCAGCATAGTTTAGCAGATGAACTTCTGAATGAAATGACAAAGAAGTTCAAGCATTCATGCAAAGTATTACTTCAACTTGTAAATATATATGTTACCTTCGCATGTATATGGAATTTGGAACTTACTATATAATGTGTTGCAGGTTTGGCTGAGGCGAGTTCAAAGTCTTTTGTTGCAAAAGAAAGATGCTGTTCAACCTGTTGTCAATGATGCTTTAAATGCACTTCGTGGACACAAGCAATATAAGGATAAGCATATTAAGTTCATATCTCAGACAGCAATTCTTGAATTCAAGATTGGGGTTCCAGATAGGGGGCGATCTTTGTTTGAAGGAATTCTACGGGATTACCCAAAGAGAACAGACTTGTGGAGTGTTTATCTTGATCAAGTACATCCTTTACCACTGTAGTCACTTCGTTCAATTTTGCATATGCGATCATAACATTCTTGTGTTTTTGACAGGAGATTCAACTTAAAGATACAGACTTAATTCGAGCACTTTTTGAAAGGGCAATCAGTCTCAGTCTCCCACCTAAAAAGATGAAGGTGTGTACATATGCGATTTTGTTGGTATTTCTATTCTGTTAAAACTTACTTGAAACTTATTCCAAAAAAAAAAAAAAAAACTTACTTTGGACTTTGTTGTCTTGATTGGCAGTTCTTATTTAAAAAGTATCTTGATTATGAGAAGTCACAAGGTGACGAAGAACGAATTGAATCTGTGAAGAGGAAAGCAATGGAATATGTTGAGAGTACTATGGCTTGATTTAAAATCACTGCTTTAGTTCTGAATTTGCAGCTTGCTACCATTTTTGAATTCTAAGTGGATATCCAAAGACGGTCTATAGCCAGATAACTAGACCATATAACTTTTTTGGAGTCATCGGGAAACAACATGAATCGTAGTTGAATGCATCTGTACATTAACACTACAAATAGTGCTAATCGGCTTTCAGCTGCACAGGAAGGGTGCATGGATGTGAGCTTAAGGTAAGCATCAAAATGTGCACAGCAAGAGAAAGGCACAGCCTTGATAATTTTGGTTGCTAATTTAAGAATGAGACCGATGATTAGATCGGAAATATAGATTAATGTATTCCTATTCTGCCTTTTGCCCATTTTTCATTCAGTTGAGCCTGTACTTTTTAAGTTTCACGCAAGATTTTATAAGTGAAAACGTTCATAAATTAATTTGTAAATTAGATAATGTTGTAATATTGGAATTTTGTTTTATCACAACTAATTTTATGAGTGTAACCACTATTTTCTTGTTTCTTCATGAATGTACTCCAAAATATGTTATTATAGCTCTCTATATGTCTGAAATTATCTCCTTACAAATGTCTCATTTCTTGTTCTTTCCTCTTCCTAATTAATAGTTATTTAGATCTGCCTTTCAAAAATAAAAGTAATTTAGATCTGATGTTCAGTTAAACACTTGAACGCTTAAGTTTATGCATATATTACCTATTATGATTTTTGTGGGCAATCAACTTTTCTTGATTTTCAATGTCAACAATTTGAGATTTATATTGCAGTAAAAATTTGAGCTTGTTGACGTTAAATGCTTTGTAGATGTGTAGAATGGTTCCCTGTTGAATAAGCTCGGTAAACAGTTCTACAAAAACTGCGGGATAAGTTGAGAAACATGAAGAAAATTGCTCAGTCTACCTAATATACCGATATATTTGTAAAACTATCTATCATCAAATTTTCACTTTCATCTTTCTACTTGTCACTGCATACTTAAACTCACCATAAAAATTAAATTTACAATAAGACTTAGTTATACTTTCATTCTGTTAATAAACTAAACTTCATGATGTGGATTCAGTAATACCTGATATTGAGGATGCTTGTTTTGTTTGAAAGTTTCGGAGGAGACGAATAACTTGTTTTGTTTGAATTAGGAGGAGAGGAAGTACCTTTTGAGATAAAGGATGAATGAAGCGAAGGTTTTAGTAAAAAGAATGAAAATGAAAATATTGATTTGAGGATGTTATTTATTTCTAGTTCATTTCTGCAATTGGTCACTATTATAAGCCAAAATGTTTTTTTTAATTCATTTAATAAATGATGTTGAATAAATGATGTATGTGGTGGTCTATAATATAGACAACCATATACATCATTTATTCAATTAACCTAAAATGTGGATTTTTTGCTTATGGGGTGTTAATAAGTTGAATAAGTATAACTCAATGCTACGTCGATAAAATTTCGTATGATGAAGTACAAACTTGTATCTATAATAAAAATACCAGTCTCAAAATAAGGGGAAAGACGGTTTGAATTGTGACCATTTGAAATCATCTCAACTTTGATAAGAGATTTCGATTTACTAACATGAAGTATGAATCAAAGTCTATAAAAAATAAAAAAAGAAGCATGATTCAAAACGAATTTGATTAAAAAAGAGGTTTGATTAATGTGCTTGTTAATGAACTATCAAATAAAGAAGATAAGGGATAGAGATAACACAATGATGTTTTATGGTTCACACAAACCGTGAGATTTTCTAATATGGTGTTTGAGAGATCTTCTTAACTACTTGACTCTTTTCTTGGTGGTATACCTGATAATACTAGTTTTGGACTTCGTTTTTAAACTTTATACAATATCACAATTCACCTTTAACAATTGTTATGCCTATCAACTAATTAGAATAGTTATTTTGTTGATCAATTTAATCTTAGAATGACCTCTTTCTTCCTCTCTCTATACATGTTTAAATTCATACAGTTATTAACTTACACACACGTATTAAAAAAAGCGGAAAATCAAGCACATTAGTGACCGAGTATAATTGGAAAAGAAAAAAGTTAAACACAAATGCATGTATTTTAGATTTAGGTTTCGCTAAAAGACACATTTTATAAAAGTGTCCTCTAACAAATTATTTTATGAGTATTTGCTAAAAAAGACACCGGCTTCGAGCAAAACCTTTTAGATTTTAACCACGTCTCCTTGGGTAAAAAGTAAAAGAGAAATAGAAAATATTGGTTATGGTTTTACCTTTTGAACGAACATTCTCCTCCACTCTGATTCCTCTCCTAAATTTAGCTGCGCTTTCTTCTGAATAATCACAATTCAACTTTCATTTTCCAATCAATCAACAATGATCGTTTAGATCTCTCATCACATTACAACCCATGTCGGTGAGTTTTTTCCTTCCTTCCTTCCTTTTTCTCTGCAATTACTTCTTTTAATCAAATCATTTCTGTTTCCCATAAACTTTCAATTTTTGTAACATTCTAGCATTTCTGTATATCTTTTGATTCCGTTTTGAACGGTACATTACAATTGTTTTATTCATCTCCAGTTTTTGTATTTACTTTAATGGATTATACAATTTTGAAATTAATTAATCACCAGAAAACGTGTTTCTGTTGATACATTCATTCATTCTAATCAATAATGAACAAAACAGATTGTATCAATTTGATTTGATTTGATTTAGAATCATAGATTGTATCAATTTGGTACGCGTGTTTATAACGATGTTTTTATTTGTAAAACATGTTGGTAGGTTTTATCAAGCATGGAAGCGCCTACCGTTGACGTGGATCTTTCGCCTGCGAGGATTGAAAATGAGAAAGAAGGAGGTCCGATGTTCCATTGTGATTTGCATGATACCGAAGTAGTTCACAAGCTGGCTCAAATGTTCCTGCCGGGTCTAGCTTCTGCTTGTGTTGATAACACAACTGGCTTCAACACTCCTGGTTCAGTTGCGGATGGTTTGAGGAAGGAAATGATAGATTTTCTTACGCTGAGAAGTGAATCTTTTGTTGCTGAAACGGTTATCTTGGATGATGGTGCGGATGGTGGAGTGTCCGATCATCCTTTTGATATTATTTCTAGTTTTGTTGACGACTTTGTAGATTCGAAGAGGAATTTGTTGAGTCAGGTTTCGGGATGGCTGCTTAGCGATAAGAGAGAAGATAAAATAGATGATTTTGTTCAGGAGATGGAAATGAATGGTTTTTGGTTGTTAGATAGACGAGAAAAAGTTGCTGAAAATTTGCTCAAGAATGTTGACTTCAAGAACTTGTTTCATTGCAGTGCGAGTTTTGTTAACAAAGATGATCTTGTCGCCCATGTTGATAATTGCAACTTCAAATCTGTGACCTGTGATAATGAGGGTTGCAATGCGAGGTTTAGTGCGGTTCATATGAAGGACCACGATTCACATTGTCCTTTTAAGATAATTCCATGTGAGCAGAAGTGTACAGATAGCCTTATGAGGCATGACATGGACAGGCATTGTATTACTGTTTGTCCGATGAAGCTTGTGAACTGTCCTTTCTATGCTGTTGGTTGTCGATCGGCTATTGCGCAATGTATGGTTGGAAAACATTGCTCAGATGATCTTAATTCTCACTTATTGCACTTGCTTAAAGGCATTCACAAGGATGCATCCGGTGGGGATCTTAATCGAAGAGTAGAGCAAATTGTACAGGTTAGTCAATAAAAACCATATAGATAGAGTTAGAGTATTTATCTTCACAGTACCACATCTGTTATTATTCGGTCTAGCAGAAGCTTCAAATAGTAGCTTTAACTCTGCGCGTTTAAAATTTTATCACAAAAAAACAAACATGTGCTAGATAGAGTTATTTTAAAGTTTAGCCATCCAACATCTTTCTGCTTACATTCTTTTTTTTTTGTTAGTTCATGAACCATTCTGAACTTCTAAGTGAGTTGTCAAATATCCTTGCAAACTATTTTCAGTTTCAAAAGAGGTCTTAGTGACTAAGACCTCTTGTGGGGATGTGGAGGGTTGGTCAAATTCCTGGCAAAGCAGGACATATAGTCCCAAAAGGCATATACTCTGTAAGATGGTACCACTTGAGCCTGGGCTCAGTTAGGATTAGTTTAGAGTTTATGGTAGCTTTTATAGATATCTAGGAAATTATCCAATCCCAAATCAGGATAGTCGTCATCATCCAAAACCACATTCTCTCTTAATCGATGGTATCATCATTAATAGGACTAGTAGGAGGAACATCCAAGCTGTCACCAACAACACTAACACCAGGGGCATCTTCTCCAACATCAAGTAAGATGTCTTCATCTATATGTTAACTATCATCTACATTCTCAACCCATTCATCTCAGAATTGATCTTTTCATAGTTAGCTGATTTCCTACCTTCCTTCTTTTTTGGCCAACCTTGAATTAGTCATCGCATAAACTATATCATATGGTTTTCTACTTTAAAGGGTTCATTTTTTTATTGTGGACCTAAACAAATTATAAATGAATTAAAACAAGATGCCTGGGATTTTATCGAATAGAATACAGTTTGCTTCATAAATTTGGAATTTTATCCTTTCAAAGATACTTCAATTCCACTCATATTCTGGAACTACATGTTAAAATCAGTTACACAGGTTACGAACCACTCCAATTCTGGATCTGCATCTTAACAAGAATCCCACCATTGTGTTGGTGTTTTGGTTTTAAGTGCGAGTGTAATAAGCTGACCACCAAATAGTACAGTTTTTTTCTTTGAAATCTTGAATTCAGAGATCTATCTTAGCACATTTTACAGGTCTACCACCATTCTATCCAACGATTCATACATGCTCTCTGGAACTTCATTATCAACAGTGAATCCAGGGGCATAACGCAAGATGGGGTTAAAGTAAAGGCATGCAACATGCAATGACCTATGGTGCTGTTTATCTCGTCTTTCATCAATGGTTTTCCATATGAGACTGTAAACTAAGAAGGGGGAAAATAAAATAGATTTCAAACAAGGTGTATAAATATCATCAACCCAAAAAAAAATGTAAGGTCACCGCCTATTGACCCCATTGAAGCCTGATCAAATCTTCTCTTTTGATCAGTCCATCTCTTCGTAAATGAACGCTGTGACTGGTTTCTCTTCCAAATCCACCATGCACAACAGCCTAATTAAGGGAAAAGCACCACTCATGCAATTCACAACATTTTTCCTGAACTCCACAACATTTTTCACGACTATAATGCATGATGAGAAGTATCTGCTTAATTTGATTTGGATACATAAAATTTATTTTAGCCATTTAGGACAATGATTTAGTCCCATTGATTTTTAGTTTAAAGATATTAAATTTCTCTGATTTTGAAAATTGATACACTAAAACTTATTTTAGATCAATCAGGACAGTGATTTAATCCCATTGACTTTATGACTTAGCAGCTATTAAATTTCTTTCCTCATTTTTTTTCTTCCAAACTTACTATCCTTAGTGGCTCTTTGGCTTCCTATGTTATCTTGTTTCTTATCTTAATTTCTGCCGATCTTAATCCTAATTGAAGTTTTTGACGTACTTAATTTTTAAAGACAAAAATGATCATTGCTGTTCATCAATTTGTTGCTGGATTGACATGCATTCTGGAGTTCATACACTGGAATTATGTACACAAATTTTTTAAAAGCACACGTCATTGTAATAGTAATCTTTTGATAATTTTTCAAAATATATTTTTAGACATTTATGAGGCCATGGCATATATATTGTGGCTACTCATGCTTATTTGAATCTTTACTATTGATACATGTATTATTATACTTGGTTTTTGTGAAGTTTTTCATAAGAATTCTGCTTCAGATTGGTCACTTTCGACCTCTGATTCAATCAAGTACTCAATTTCTGTTGGATTTCCTTTATGTATTAGTGTATGACTGAAAAGTACTTGTAGCAAATACATTAATTAACAAAAGTTCTGAGGGATTGAATTTGTTTTCAATACTGAATTGTATATAGGCTTGATTTGCAGCATTTGTTTTTATTTGGGAAGATGATACCTGATTTTTCTTGTCATAATCAATATTCGAAGTATTTGTCTTATTACAGGCATCAACAAACAATAGGTTAGCAGAAGCTCGTGATGCGAGAGCTTTTAAGCTTATTGTCAGAGATCTTGAAGCTAAGCTAGGGCCTTTGGAAGTCAATATCATAGAGAAAACTAGTGCAGAAACAGTTGCCAAGAATGAAGACAGTGAAGACACAGGCACGGAAACAAAGGGCAGCACAGAAACTTTAGCTTCATCAGATAAAGCTGAAATGAGTGCTACATTGAACAAGAATGTTGAATAGAATTCTGTGAATAATGAAGAAGTTGGTGAGCTTTAAAGTATAGCCACCAAACAAACATATTTCTGCTTACATTCTTTTGTTTGTTTATTCATGAACACCATTAAAAGTTTTCAAGACTAACTTTTCAGTTTGAACTTCTAAGTGAGGTTGTCAAATATCACTGTAACTATTTACAATATCAAAAAAGGTCTGAGAGAAGTTGGTACCACTTGAGCCTTAGCTCAGTTTGGATTAGTTTCTACTTTCTAGTTTATGATAGCTTTTCTAGATATCTAGGAAGTTATCCAATCCCAATTCAGGATAGTCATCTTCATCCTCAACCTCATTTTATTCTTCATCAATGGCATCATCATTAATAGAACAAGTAGAAGCATCCAAATCGTCACCAACAGGCATCTTCATCTTCTCCAACGTCAAGTACTATAGCAAGATGTCTTCATGTATATATATATGTTCATTATCCTTCATATTCCCAACCCATTCATCTCTAAATAGTTTGTGATTTTCTACGCTCTTTCTTCATCATCCTCCATATGATATTTTGCTTTAAAGTTTTATATTTTTAGCATGTTCAGCATGCACATGGGCATAAATTAATTTAAAACTTCAACAGAAAAAATAAAATCAAAGCTATTTGTAAAAATGATCTCAAAACCATGGTCAATGTCTCAGACTGAGTTTTTTTTTCTTTCCCAGATAACAAGCCTGATGAAAAACACTCGTTTTTCTTACTTCTACTAGACTATAATCTATCTATCTATACAATATAAGAAAAGAGTAGTCTCTTTTAAAGACTATAATGCCCTTATTGTCATGTGTCGTCACTTGCGTAAGTCTTACTTTCTAGATTACTTTCATAATAGACTCCACATTGATTATCTATACAATTAGTTAAAAGCCAGTGTATCCGCATTGGTTATATTATTTGGGAATGCATATATTTAAAAAATAAGTAGTCTTAATTTAACCAATTTCAGTTGATAAATCATACAAAATATTTGCATCAAATTGATAATTAATAGCTATTCAGGACACCCGTATTAGAATCAAAGATGTCTATTCTGCTGATGGTTGACAGCTAAATCAATTATACACTTCTCTTTAGCCTCATCTAACTGATGCTATAAAAAGTTTTGATATGGTTTTAAATGACTCTGTTGCTGATTGTTTTATTTGGAAAGAAAATATTGATGGTAACTATACTGCCGCAGATGGTTATAAATGGTTGTTGGATAAAAGAATAACCCCTAATCATCATCAGAGTTCTTGGATGTGGATATGGAAACTTAAAACTCCTGAAAAAATAAAATTCTTCATTTGGTGTGTTTGCCACCAATCTATTCCTACCTTATCTATGCTTCACAAGAGAAACATGTCCCAATCTGTTTGTTGTTCCAGGTGTTTGCTTTATGAGGAAACTATTTTTCACTGTCTTAGAGATTGCTCAACTTCTAAAAAAGTGTGGCATGGTCTTGGATTCATGGACATCAACTTCTTCTCAAATTTGAATTTGCAGGATTGGATTCGAACTAACTCCACTAGCCCTTCTATGTGTCTGTTTTTAGCAGGGCTTTGGTGGAATTGGAGAGCTCGTAATATTGTTTGTGTGGGAAAGGAAACAATCTTTTTGTTTCAAGTCCTAGCAGAAACAAGAAAACTTGCCTCTATTATGGAAGTTTGTTTTCGAAATAGTAATATTTCGCCAATTGACATTAGATGGGTGTCCTGACATCCAACAAGAGAGGATTGTTTTGTTCTAAACGTGGATGGAAGCTGCCTTTGTGACGGTAGAGCTGGAGCTGGTGGTTTAATTAGAATAGGGGATGGTAATTGGGTAACTGGGTTCAGTGGTTTTATGGGTATTGCAAATAATACTTATGCGGAACTTATGACATTGTTTTTTGGTGTGAAACTTGCTAATAATATGGGTTGCAATCAAGTTTGTTGCTATTCAGACTCGAAAACTATTATTGATATTGTTACTAAGCGGTTAACAAGTACCATTGCCATGCTTCTATCATTGCTTGTGTTCAGGATTTATTGAGAATGGATTGGGAGGTGCAGTTATGCCACACTCGGGAATGCTAGTGTAGATTTTTTGGCTAAATTGGGTGCTGCCAACATTGACAAGTTCAAGATTTGGGACTCTCCTCCAGAAGACTTGAATTCTTTTCTTTTAAGTGACTCCTTGAGGGTTCTTTATCCTCGGGACTAAGCTTTTTTTTCTAATTTTTTTTTCCTTTTTAAGCATATGTACCAAAAAAAAATTGATAATTAATAGTAAACAAAAATTTATACTTTCAATTTGTAGGACATAAAAGTTAAGCATTTTACTCTTTTGTCCATAATCAATCATAAGAAATTACTCAAACTCAACAACAACAATTTGTCAAGAAAAAAAACAACAACAACAAAGAGAATTCTAAGTTAGTTTCACAAATTGCCCTAAATATCGCTACACTTTGGTGACTTCAATTAAATTAGAGCCATTTTTGTTGACAAATTTAAAGTTCAACACATCTCCAACATGACAATGTTTATCCCACAAAATACATCACATAGATGACTCAACAATGAGACAATTATCTAATTACTTGAGTGACCATTAAAGAAATGTTTGTTTCAAGCAATTAGATGCCAACAAAAATTGTATATATGTTATTTTGTTTCAAATCCCCTTGCCAAATCTTATCTGAAATCAAATCTCTTGTTTTCTATTGTCAATTTTAGCTTCACTTTACCTTCACCTCATGTGCCATGCCTTCGATTGCCAATTTTACGTTCATTTCAACATTAGCTCTTTTAATCAATCACACACTAGTACATGAAATTTTCCTTTACCATGCCTTATTGAAAATCAAATCCCCTACCTTCTATTTCCAATCTTACTTTCACTTCACATTCATTATATCTCCTACCTTCAATTGCCAATTTCACCTTAACTTAAAATCCCCTACCTTCTATTGCCAATTTCACCTTCACTTCTATACTAGAGGAGTTTTTATTTTTTTTATTGGATTTGATACTGAAAACTGAAACAACAACAGAAAAGATTAAATCAAAGACTAAAAAGAATGCACAACACATAAAAACTGATCTAATTCAAAAACTTAAATGTAGACGGATTAAAAAATTAGGGATTTATTACCTACCATTAAAAAAAGAGGAATGCTATTATGCTAGCAACACACTCTCTTTGATCGGTTAAAATTCACATGGGTCCCACCAAATCATGTGACTCCCATATAAAATTGGTAGGTCCCATGTGAACTTTAACCAATCAAAGAGAATATGTTGAAAAATGTGTGTTAAAATGCAGAGAAATGATATTTGTACAACCATTTTATACAACTTTTTGACAACTTTTTCTGTCATACTCACATGTTACTCTTATCATCCCTCTTCCTTTTTTTCTCTCCATTGTTTTTGAGAAGAGAGAAAAACATGGTAGTCATCAAAGTTGTCATTAAATAGATATATAAATATCATTGCTTTAAAATGTATGTTGTTAGGATTTTTGTTAAAAAAATTAGGGGCTTATTTCCCGTAATATAAATTTACTAATTTTTCAAATTTTCTTCATTTATTAGAAAGACAAAATGTATATTGGAATTTTTTGAAGGAATGTTTATTGGAATTTCAAATAAAAGTTTAAATTAAAATAAGACTTATATAAAAATTAATGCAGTATGATATCCAGGGAAATACAGTGCTTTACATTTCATTAAATATTAGGATCTTAAAAGTATGATACATAACTATAAATGAGGAAACTAAAAATTCCAATTTAAAAAGATAGCTTTTAGAACACATAAATAGTAACCGAGGCGAATCAATTTTTTATTACAACTACAACCCTCCACAATGGTTCAATGAGTGCATCAAAGCCACTTTAGTTAACTAAACATATGCACATAAAATAATATGTCTCCACATCATTTCTTTTTTAAAAAAGACTTAGTGACTAGAATTTCACTCATTGAATAAGTGGGAGTCGAGGCTCGAGTCACAACCCTTGCATATATTTTACGGAGACAATGTGATTACCAATTGAGCTATGCTTATGGAGACATGTTGTCACATTATTTAATTGTTTAAAATATGACCATTACTTTTCTTTACCTATGCGTTTCTCACGCGTCTTATTTTTTCTTTCTATCATACACTTTATTCGGATTCTATAATCTAAACAACTTTATATAAATTTTTGGATTATATAATTTGAAACCCGTTGAAACGTATGAATTGTATATGAATTGATATAAAAAGTCTCTGGTGACCAAAAGAAACTGCAAAACAATTTCAGGGATCATAAGAATGGTCATTAGTGACCATGATATCATGAAACACTCATACCTATACACATAAGAAAGAAAATTTTAGAATAGATGAGAAGTGAAAATTGAATGAAAATTTTGAATGATGCAATGTTGAACCAAAAAGGGTTTTGTACAATGCTTGTGAAAGCTTAAGATTTTGAACATATATAAAAGTATCTGAAGCAAGTGACAAGTTGAAGACTTAGTACAAGATCTGAAGAAAGAATAACCAGAAAGTCAACTTTCTGATCAGAAGAGGAATTTGGTTTAGAAGCATTTGAAGGTTAGAAGCATTTAAAGGAATGAAGACTCTAAAGGTTTCAAGCGTCTGAAGACACGTCAACAATAGAAGACTCTAACTGTTTTTCTCGTCTTCTGAAGGAAGGTTGCTATCAGACTTTGAGTAGTACAGTTTGTCGTCTTCTGACACGTGCATAAACAAACAAAGAAATTCAAGGACAAAGAGAATGTAACAGATCATTCTATTATAAGCAAATAAATTTTGAATGACTACTCAACGACATTAACCATTTGAAACAATATCTCAACGTCTCTGATCAAGTTTCTTAAAGACTCATTTGATGCGATAACACTCTTCAACAACGACTCTCAAAACTTCACCTATATAAGGACCTGAGCAGTTTAAGAAAATAACAACAACACTATTCTTAAGTTTCATAGTCGAACTGAACTTTATTGTATTACACCTCTGATTGTATATCAAGTGTAAAACCAACAATTTTTTTATTTGATTACGTTAGATTGTAGAAGTCTCTTTCTTGTATCATTGAGCAATAAAAGTATCTTTCTTTGGTGATTTGGCAAAGGAAGTCTCTTATTTGTGTGTTTGAGCAATTTGTAATATGTGAGATTATAGCGAAAATACCTTGGAAGTGCAAGGGTATTGGACTACTCTAGGTTTGTGGGGCAAACATGTATAATTGTTTTATGTCGTCTCGCGCTCTCTCTATGTTTCTGACTCTTTTTTGCTTTAAACTCTAAAAAGTTTCACAAACACTTAACAAAAGTTTTGAAAAAACTAACACTATTCAACCCCTCCCTCCGCCCCTATTGTGTTTTTCTCTCCTACAGTCAAAAGAAACATTTACAAAGTGTTAGCCGACCAAAAAACAGAGTAAAAACACTACAAACCTTTGTTGTAACGCAACCGTCCACAATTTGAGACAGTTCGGATTATATAATTCGAACTGTCCCACATTGTGTTTTAGCTTGATCTTTGGAGTGTTTTTATGTTGAATAACATCGGGAAAAAGTAAACGACATAATTCAACAACATAAAATAACATAATAAGAGAAGTGATAATGAAAGGGAAGGTGTTTCAAGAGGTGTTTTTGAACTTGATCCAGCTGACCTGTCAATTGACATATTTCTATTGATAGGAAAACTGGATCAAGTTCACAACAACCTTTATTTTTTCTTTCCAGATCCGCAGAATAACGATGAAAGACAAGATGTACCAAAAAGTGTTTTTGAACTTGTTCTTGCTGCCTTGCCAAGTGACATATTCCTATTGTCTAGGCATCGAGATCAAGTTCAAAACAACCTCTTGGTGGACAATACAAGGATTTAGATTTTATAATTCGAAATACCTATAAACTTGTTTGGATTATAGAATTTGAACAAATGATATTTTGAAAGAAAAAAAGTAGGGCGCACGAGAAACATTAAGGCTTGAAGAAGTAATAGTCTTAAACTCTATATCTAAAACTTTTGTACATTGTCGGGACATATAAATTAAAAATATATTAGATTTTTATATTAGGAACTTTAAAAAAGACTTTGTTTAAAAAAAGTGATGTTAAAAATTTAGAGATTGTACATAAAAAAGTAATATTTTTTAGAGGACTTATATATAAAAAAAAAGTTATTGTGTTTGATTACGATAAATAAATAAAAAGT